>JGI25327J35509_1000044_pt1 | contig 88778 bp, 65 predicted proteins | sample HigsolmetaAR202D_FD_35509 | JGI IMG/M metagenome (IMG submission 35509)
TCTCAGGGAGAAATCAGTGATATGAATGATACACCATTGCGACGCAGACTCAATCTTGATTCAACCGATGCAGTCGCGCCGAAGCCTATACCCGCACCTCAAGCCCTCCCCTCATGGGATTACGATATTCCCGAAAATGCAGCCCCTACCCCAAGTGTTCGAAGAATTGTCCTTGATCTGCTTGAGACCGCAATTTTTATTTTACTAATCTTCTTTATTGTTCGTAGTGTTCAGCAAAACTTCAAGATCGAAGGCCAGAGTATGGAGCCGAACCTCCACAACGGCCAATATATTCTTGTCAACAAATTAATCTACTTCCACTTTGACTTAAATGCGCCCTTGCGGCTCTTGCCCGGCAACCACGACCTGCCCAAAAAAGATGTCTACCTCTTCCGCCAGCCGCAACGCGGCGATATTATTGTGTTTGAATACCCCAACGACATCAAGAAAGACTACATCAAACGCGTGATCGGCGTGGCGGGCGACGAAGTGGCCATTCGCGAAAATAAAGTCTATGTCAACGGCAAGCTGCTCGACGAGCCTTATCTGCAAGGCCAAGCGACTCGCTGCGAAAGCTACCATGCCTGCGGCAAAGGCCCAGTCAAAGTGCCCGAAGGAACCGTCTTTGTGATGGGCGACAACCGTGGCAACAGCAGCGACTCGCGCGAATGGGATTCGCTTCCGCTCGAGCGCGTGATCGGCAAAGCCGCCCTGATCTACTTTCCCTTCAGCGATGTAGGCTTAATTCACTCGCACACTTTCCCTGACAACTAACCAGATTCTTTGTGTATACTGTTTCTGTTGCGTCCTTCGATGCAACAGAAACTTTTTTTATTATTGAGCTTTTGAGAAGTATGTATGCATATTGCTATTAATGGACATCTGATCGCGCATAGCAACTCATTCCGACGAGCCGGAATCTCGAACTATAGCGAAGAGATCATTCGCGCTCTGGGTACGATCGATCGGCGCAACCGCTATAGCGTTTACACAACTCGCGGCCTCGATCTGCACCAGCTCAATCTGCCCTCGAACTTCAAGGTCAAACCGAACCTTTTTCATACCATCAATCCGCGTGTGCGCATTCCCTGGGAGCATCTGGTCGCCCCACTACTGTTACGCGCCACCAAAGCCGATATTTATCACGGTATGCATGTCGCCATGCCGCTCTTTTGCCCTGTTCCGGCCGTGGTGACCGTTCACGATCTCGCTCCCATGAGCTTCCCCCAGACCTTCCGAGGCTATAACCGCACCTACCTGAACTGGTCGGCGCGAGTGACCGGGCGCAACGCCAAGCATATTCTAGCCGTTTCAGAATTCACCAAGCGCGAGCTGATGCGCCTGCTCGATGTACCAGCCGAGCGCATCACGGTCACACCCAACGCCTGCGACGAGCGCTTTAAGCCCGCCAGTCCCGCCGAGATCGCCCAGTTCCGTAGCCGTGTCGGTCTGCCCGAGCGTTTTATTTTGTTTGTGGGCACGCTCGAACCGCGCAAAAACCTGCCCAATTTGCTGGAAGCCTTCGCCAAAATCGCCACTCGCACCGATGCGCCCTTGATCATCGGCGGCGGCAAGGGCTGGATGTACGACCGCATCTTCAGCCGCCTCGAAGAGCTGAATCTCAAAGATCGCGTTCACTTCCCGGGCTTTTTGGCCAGCGAAGATCTGCCGCTCTGGTACGCGGCCGCGAGCGTGTTCGTCTTCCCATCGCGCTGGGAAGGCTTCGGCATTCCGCCGCTTGAAGCCATGGCTTGCGGCACTCCGGTTGTTAGCTCCAACCGCTCGTCGCTGCCCGAAGTGGTCGGCGACGCTGGCTTGATGGTCGACCCCGAAGATATCGACGGCATGGGCGAGGCCATTCTGCGCATTCTCAACGACAAAGATCTCGCCCAAGAGCTGCGCGAACGCGGTTTGCAGCAAGCCAAACGCTTTTCGTGGAAGACCAGCGCCGAGCGCACGCTCAAGGTCTACGAAGAGGTCTATCAACGTTACGTGCGCTCATAACACTTGCTCTTGCTGCATTTCGGCGCTTTGGCGGTGAGGTCTCTTCCTTCCATGCAGTCCTCAGCGCGTCCGCCTTCGGCTACCAAATGGGCTAGCCTGCCCTCACCCCCCGGCCCCCTCTCCCGCATGCGGGAGCTGTACATTAGCCACAAATCGACATACGGTCAGCGTTATCTGCCCTCACCCCCCGGCCCCCTCTCCCGCACTGCGGGCGAGGGGGTGAATATTGATGTTGTATGCGATTTCGCGTAGCGAAATCGCATACAACATCTCCGCGTTCTGTGCTCTTTAGGAAGGTCGCAATGAAGGCAGCGAACAGCTTGACAGCCTGAATGGCTGGGCGGTGATTTGATAGCCGTAGGCGGACGCGCCAAGCAGCGAATGGGGGCTAAAGACCTTGCCGCCGTATGGCCAAAGGCATAAAAAAAGAGCCTTCTTGTGCGGCTCTCAATCGAGGCTTACGGTCAACGAGGGGTGGATGGGCGGCTCGGTTGGCAACGACGATGGCTCGGAAGGCACCATCGTCGTTGGCATCAACGCGATTTCGTTGGTAGGCGTGGGCGGCTCTGGCCCACGCGCTTCCGTTGAAGTTGTCTCTGTAGGCGGAACTGGGTCTGTATCCGTCGTGGTTGTTGCCGTTGGCGGCACCGGTGTAACGGTTGGCTCAACAGCGGGTGGCTGTGTTGGGCTGGTTTGAGCGCCCGTGGTCGGCGTTGGCGTCGGCCCCTCATCAGAGTCATCGGGCTGATCTGGCTGAGCGGTAGGCACAACTTGCGACCGCAAACTCACAGTAACATTTGGAATACCGCCGACGATCTGAACGCCATCTGGCAGGGCGATGCTCGGCTGGCGCACATAGGTACCCCCACCCAGACCAGTGAGATCAACCGTTGCCTGCAGCGGTGAGCTCGCGAGCTGGCTCAGCGCCGCTTCGCTTCCTGCAAGCGTCACCTCGACCGTAGCTGGCGATGCGCTGAACAGCAAGCCCGCTGACAGATTGGTGGCCTGAACCGGTATCGGCAGACGTACCGAGAAGGGTCGCGTCAGGCGTTCGACTTCGATCGTTACCACTACCCGCGATGGCTGACCGACCTGCAACGATGTGCCACTCGGAATGATCAAGCCCACCTCGCGCGTGATGCTAGAGGTGATGCCTGTAATATCGATCACCTCGGTTTGAATCTCGCTGACGGCATCGAGCGGCCCCGAGCTACCCGTGAGGTTGACCAATTGCGGGTCGCTGCTGATCGAGCTGATCACATAGCCCGAGGCGGGATAACCCGTCACTTGGCCGAGCACCGCTACACGTCGCAAGCCCGCTACCGAGCGAATCGGGATTCGCACACTCACTTGGTTGGGAATAATCGAGACACCTTCGACCAACATACCTTGCTCGTCGAGCGCTTGCAACGAGACCAGCGAGGTATAGTCGGCTCGCAACTGCTCGATATTCGCCACAGCTCGCACGCTTGTTACCTGCGAAACACGCCCTTGCGGGCCAGTAACCAGCGTTTGGGTGATCGGCTGGCCGTTCTCGCTGATTTGGGGCTGCCCGCGTTCGAAGCTAAAAGGCAGATTACCTTGAACCGAAACCGTAATCGGAATAGTGGTTGTAATCAGTTGTTCCAGTCGAACAGCGATATTACTCGGCGTGATCTCAGAGATCGTCAAATTGCGCAGGTCAAGCCGTTCAACACTGGCTTGAACCGGCAAAACATGCTCGCCGGCCCCGACATCGTACAGATCGATGTAGGCCCGAATATCATCAGACTGGACATTGTTGGCTAAGGTTTGTTGATCAGCCAGCACGGTAATGTTCACCGATGGCAGGCTGGTACGCGGCAATCCATTTGTATCGACGATCACCAAACCCGGCGCAAGCGAATGAGCTGATACGGGTACACCCTCAAATGAACTGCTTTTATCGGGATTTTCGCTAAACGATACGAAGATCCAAAGAGCCAAGCTTAGGCCCAAAGCCAGTAATGCACGCAGACCTGTGGAGCGAAACCAACGTATCATCATCATTTATGGTTATCGTCCAACGACACTTTGAGTAAACCTGCCAACATATGTCGCAAACGATTTTCATTCAAATAGCTTACCATACGCCCGTCATTCATCAACGAGATCGCGCCCGTCTCTTCCGAAACGACAACTGCGATCGCATCTGATTGTTCAGTTATACCTTTGGCTGCGCGATGGCGTGTACCATAACGGCGCTGACCAATCACATCTTCACTCAAAGGAAGCACAACATTCGCGGCCAAAATGCGATTGCCGCGAATCAGCACCGCCATGTCGTGCAATGGCGAATTAGGATAAAAGATATTGAGCAATAGAGGGCCAGCCAGGCGTGAGTCGATCGTCACGCCACGGTCGGCGTGCTCTTGTAAGCCTGTCTCGCGCTCGATCACCATTAATGCGCCGATGCCCTGCTGCGAAAGCTGAGTCGCAGCACGGCTCACAACATTGATGGTTTCGATCAGTTCCGATCGATTGCCTCCACCAAAAGGGCGGCTAAAGAGATCGCTGGTACGACCTAGCGTCTCTAGTGCACGCCGAAGCTCTGGTTGAAACAGAATCGGAATAGATACAAAGAGGGCCGGCTGAATTGTTTGTAATAACCACCGCAACGTCTCTAAGCGCTCAACAGTACTCAAGACAAGCACGATCGCGAGCACGACCCCAATACCACGCAAGAGTTGGACTGCACGTGTACCACGAATAACACCAAGCAGCCAAAAGAAGAGTAGAGCGACCAGTAAGATGTCAAGAAGAACAAGAGGGTCTGATAGTTGATGCAGGCGGCTCCATAGTCGCAATAGATCGGGCATAAGCTCTCAAACGATAACTCGAAGGACAATCATCTCCATGATACATGATACGGGCCGTTTCAAGCCTGATATCTGCCTGATAGAACGGCCCGTATCTGTATCAGCATTATTGTTGCTGCTGTTGTTGTTGTTGTCCTTGGGCGTTTCGGGTTGCTTGCTGAAGCTGGAGCATACGACTGGCGGCGGCTCGTAACGCCTCGAGTCGAGGAATTTCGACGCCTTCCATCTTCAACATACGATTGTATAACTGCACGGCTTGCCCATATTCTTCGCGCCGCATTAACATATCGCCCCACATATAGTAGGCTTCCAGATCTTTCTGGTCGAGCGCGATGATCTGGTGCAACTCAGCGATCGCACTGTCGTAATCGCGCTGTTTGGCAAAGATCCGAGCGATCTGCTTCTTTTCGGCGATCGCATCAGCCGTGCGGAAGGCCAGCGTATGCATAAACGATAGCCATTGGCGTGCCTCGATATCGTTGGGCGCGATATGGAGGATCTTATCGTAGACCTCTTGAGCTTTATCGTGTTGCGACAAGGTCCAATGGATATCAGCCGCCCGTTGAAGCGACTTGACCGCATCTTTGAGTTGGTTGGCTTTGCGCTGCAGATCGGCCACGCGCATCAGGTGCTCAACACCCTTATCTAAGAAGCCGCGTCGGATCAGCATATTGGCATAGCGGTCATTTAGGGCCACATTGCTCGGCGCCAAACGCAAGCCATATTCCAGCGTTTCGAGCGCCTTATCAAGATCTTGGCGCTCTTCGTAATGCGTCGCCAGATCGTTCAACTGGGTAAGTGCCTCTTGCAGGTTGCCTTGGCGGAAGTAGACATCGGCCAGTTTGGTATAGACTGCGCGGTCGTAAGGCAGCAGCCGCTTGGCCTCCAAGAGCGCTTCTTCAGCCCCCTTGAGATCATCGACAGCAGCATAGGCCTCGGCCATGCGGCGCACCAAGTCGCCTCGGCTGAGCGGCGTAGCAAAACTATACTTGTTAGCCGGAGTAAAGGTAGCTTGTCCGGCGACTGCCTGACCTTTGCGCAGTTGATCCAAGGCCGCTTCAGCTTCACCTAGCGCGATATAGCTATCAGCCATGGCTTGGTGAACCAAAACCTGGGGCAGAATAGCGCTTGCAGCATCTTGCAACAAGACCTCGGCCTGTTCAAGCTCCATCAGGGCCGACTGATGCTGATCACAATGCTGTTGCACAATCGCCAAGAGATAGTGCAACAAGGGGTGATCTTCGATCAGCAAGGCGCTGCGATATTCGGCCTGCACCTCGCCCGACAGTTGGGGTTGAGCTTTGCTTTGGTTCAAAATACTGGCGAACGAGTCCCAGATCATCTGCGGCTCTTCGCCGATCAAAACCATGGTTATGTTGAGTCGTGCGATCGAGGCCGCATCGTTGGCACCCAGCTCTAAAGCACGTCGGAATTCGACTAACGCCGCCTCGTAGCGTTCAAGCTTCAAAAGCGCTTGACCGTACTGAGTATGCAGATCTTTCGACTTAGGTGCCCACTGGATCAAACGGCGATACTCTTCTAACGCTCGGTTGGTCTGGCCCAAGCGGAAATACGAGCTGGCTACGATGCTCATCTGCTCGGCCGCCTCTTCTATACGGTTGGCGTTGCGCAGTAGCTCGGCCAAGCGCGAGCGAGCGTTGATCGTATCGGGCGAATGCTCGATCAAGCGGTAGTAAACGTTGATAGCCTCTTCCGATTCGCCACGCACCATCAAGGTATCGATCAAGAGCTGATACTTGACCAAGGCCTCATTGATGCGCCCTTGTCGCTCGTAGATCTCGCCGATTCGCAGGTGAATGGGGAAGTATTCGACGTCAAGGTTAATGACTTCCAGACAGGCATCCAAGGCCGCTTCCAGCAAACCCTGTTCGATATAGCGCTCGCTAGCCAACACCCAGCGCTCGACTTGTTCCGACAAGCCGCTGGTATTCAGCTTGGTCACCGGAGCAAAGGTCGGCTGAGCCGGAGGCAGACTCTCAAGCGCCTCTAGCGGATCTGGCGGTTCGGGGGCAACCGGTGCAAAGCCCGGATCTTGCTCCAACAGATCATCGCCGCTCTCGGTATTGCTGTTGGGGCGCAAGAAGTCGGTGATCGGGCGGATCTTGCCCCAGGTCGAAGGCATGGCCTCGGGCTGCGGGGCCGGTTCGACAGGCTCTTCGGGTATGACCGGCAGTGCGCCTGTGCCCAGCGTGCGCAGCTTATCGAACATATTCCGCTCGGCCAGTTCTTTGGCACGCGCATTAAATTCGGCGGCACGATCGCGCCCCCAGCGCTTGCTCTGCAAGAAGCTCGCCAAGGTCGAGTAAAGCGAAGCTGCCCGTGCGATATCGCCGATCTGCGAGTAGATCGAGGCAGCATTCTCATACATCTGAATCAGTTCATCGACTTCGGCCTTGCCGATCGTTTCAAGATCGACTAAACGGATCGTCTGCTCAAACTCGCCCGCCGCCTCTTTCAACATGCCCAGCTCTTTATACGACGTACCCAAAGCGAAGTGCGTCGAAAGAGCGTATTCTGGGTCGTCGACAGCGCGAAGCAGCATATCGACCGCCTTCTGATGCTCGCCACGCTCTTGGTAGATCAAACCAAGCGTGTAGAAGACATCGCTGCGTTCGGTTCCGGCTTCAACTGCGCGTTCATAGTTTAGAACTGCGCCGTCGATATCGCCGTTGGCCTGCTGTTCGTTAGCTTGTTGAATGATCTTGTCGATCGCCACCTGTTGGGTGCGTAGACCGCTGGTCATTCCGGGGGAACGAGTGAAAGCTTCGGGACGACTCGCCGCTAACGTCTCTTCCGCATTGATCGACGAAGCCATAGTCTGGCGCAAAGCGATCAGGAATTCTTTAGCTTCGCGACTATTGGGGTCGTAACGTAGGGTTTTTTCAGCGTATTCAGCGGCGGTATCAAACTGACGTTGTTGCTGGGCATGCTGGGCCAAAATAAAGTATTCTGCCCCAGCCGCCGCACCAGCGCCTGTTTCTTCGAGCAAGCTCGCGAGCCGCAAACGCTGCTCGTCGTTATCCGGCTGCAGACGCAAAACCGAACGCAGGCTCTCGATCACCTTCGCGTTCAGCTTGCGATCGCTATGCAGCGCAGCCAGATCGATATAGGCTTGAACCGCAGCACGCGTATTCCCAGCACGTTCGTGATTACGAGCAATATTTTCGAGGTAAAACGGGTTATTTGGCTCAGCCGCGCGCAGCTCCTCAAAGATCTGGAGCGATTGCGAAAACTTTCCGGTATTAAAGAGAGCGACAGCGGCAAGGATACGTGCTTCAACATCTTGTGGGAACTCGTTTAACGCGCGTACCGCGCTCTTGAGCGCGTCGTCCCAGCGCGCTTGCTGTGAAGCCTCTCGGCTCTGGTCCATCGCTCGATCATAAATAGCGCGGTTGCCTGGCATGAGTGTCACTCCAAGTTGAGCATTGTAAGGTTGAATATTGAACGATGAAATGGTGCCACAGATCTGAAAGATCTGTACTTACAATTCTACAATCTTTATTCGCCCTTTTGCAAGCCTATTATGATGATGCACTGGATGAGACGTAAGAATAAGTGTAATGACTATGGAGAAAACGTGCGTTTTCTCCATAGTAGCATGAAATTAGCTTTGAAGCAGTGTCAAAACCAGCGCTTTTTGAACATGTAAACGATTCTCGGCTTGGTCGAACACCACCGAACGCGATCCATCGATCACATCGGGTGTAACTTCCTCACCACGGTGGGCGGGAAGACAGTGCATAAACAGAGCGTCTTTCGGCGCCTCGCCCATAAGTGCGGCGTTCACTTGATAGGGAGCAAACACGGGCAGGCGTTGCGCACGCTCGTGCTCTTGGCCCATACTCGTCCAAACATCAGTATAAACGGCATCGGCCTTTTGAACCGCCTCCTGCGGCGAACGCGTCACCGTGATCGAACAGTCGTGATCGGCAGCGATCTTATGGGCCTGTTCCAAAATATCCGGCTCCGGCTGATAGTCTTGAGGACATCCAACCTGTACGTTCACTCCTAGCATAGCACCTAGCAATAACAAAGAATGACACATATTATTATTGCCATCGCCGATATAGGACAGTGTCAAACCTTGGAGCCGTCCATACTTCTCGAGCAAGGTCAGCATATCTGCCAAAACCTGACAGGGATGCTCTCGGTCACACAGCGCGTTAATGACTGGAACGCTGCTGTAGCGAGCCAGCTCTTGTACGGTGGCATGACGGAAGACGCGAGCCGAAATAATCTGAACGAAACGGCTGAGGTTACGAGCGACATCCGGCACGCTCTCGCGACCGCCCATATCGATATCGCGCGCCGCCAGATAGGAAGCGCTGCCGCCCAACTGATTCATGCCCGCTTCAAATGCTACACGAGTACGCAACGAGGGCTTTTCAAACACCAGCGCCATGGTTTTGTTGCGCAAAGGCTGCTCTTTGTGCGTTCCCGTGCTCTTCCATTCCGCCTTCAATTCGAGTGCTAACTTAAGAAGCGCTTCGGCTTCTTTGTCGCTGAGATCCGTGACCGAAAGATAGTGTTTTGGCATGGCTGTTCCTAGATCAAAAAGTAGAAATAGAAGAACGAGCGATATGCTCATGACATATCACCCTTCTTCTTCGGCGAATAGCTAACCAGCTTATAGCTTCCTGCGTCCTCCGAAACGTTGTTGGACAGTTAAGCGTCGATAATCGCCCGCCTCGATGATAATACGTTCTGGGCTCAAGACTGCATCAAACATACGAGAGCGGATGCGGGGTTCGATTTCGTCGGGTGGTCGGTTACTTGTGATCACCGTTGGTAAAGCATAATTATAGCGGTGGTTGATGATCTGGTAAAGTTTCTCTTTGGCCCAAGGGGTGGTATTTTCGGTGCCCAAATCGTCAAGTATCAACAGCGGCACTTCGCGAATCATCTCGAAACGTTCGTCATATTGAACCTCACTCGACGGGCCGAACGTGCTGCGTAAATGATCGAGCAGGTCGGGCACAATCGCAAAGAGCACGCGAATATGACGGTTCAGGGCTTCGTTAGCGATCGCTGCTGCCAGATGCGTCTTGCCACAACCATAGTTGCCAAAAAAGATCAGCCAACCTTGCGGACGGCGCGCGTACTCAACAGCCCGCAGATAAGCGCGGCGTACGCCCGGCACATCAGCATCAAAGGTTTTAAACACTTTATCGGCAAACGGTTCAAGGTTGCTCATGCGGCGTAATTCTTCAGCAGCGCGCCGCTCTTTAGCCTCCTGGCGACAACGGCAAGTCATCAATACGCCGAAATTTGGGTCGCTCACAGGAACATCTAAGGTGTAATAACCAGCATCACGACAAATGGGACAAGCGGGCTCAGATGTCGGATTCATCCCCCCCAAGCCTGAAGAGGTTTCCGAACTCTCCACTCGTAAATTTCTCCACATCGATAGGTCGTTCTGATCGATTCGGCGCATTCTGTCGTCCATGCGCGGCCCACCTCTCCAATACCTTGCGAATATAACGCCATGAGCGGGCATTAGCACGCACCGCTTCACGGATCGCATCTTCTATCCAATGGGCTGGGTAACGCTCCTCTGCTTCGCGCAGCTCTTCAACCAACAATGGCGTTACCAAGCCAATATTTTGTTCATATAACGTAACCAATTTCGGACGCTCAACAGGCACTTCTTCTAGCAGCGCTAAAGCAGCAGCATCGAATTGCTCGACCCACATACGATTAGGAGCGGTGTTGGCGAGATACCAGTTCACAACTCGCGCCCCCTCAGGAGCTGCAACATGCAAAAGAGTTGTGCGCCGCACCGCCGCTTCAAGCCCTTCGCTCAAGAGCTCTTCAAAACTTCGCAGTGGTGAAACCGATTGCAAAGCACGCTTTAAAAGCTGATCGTTAGCCAATGTATCCCAGTTCAAACGACGCGGCGTTCCTCGCTGGCGGCTCAAACGATAGAAAACGTGTAAAGTTACTTTCAGTTCACTCGGCAAGGTGATGGCAGGTATCACTTCGCTGAAGAGTTCTGGCGGCAGGCCCACAAGGTTGTCAGTTGAAAAACCTGAAAATGCCATAGATGTTTTACGAACCTGTTGGAGATTGCGGGTCGGCTGCAACGAACCCCGAGCGTCTTGTGCGAGCCACCTGTTGACGGCCTCTCTTTATTACCGTACATGCCATATTACCACAGCCGTGCCCACTCTGCCAAAGCCTTTCAAACTATTTTCTAGCCAACAGGCGAGCGCTTTACCGAGCAAAAAAATACCCCTTCCCGCGTTAGAAAGCGCAAGAAGGGACACTACATCCGCTTGTTCAGGTTTGAGCTTTGGCGGTCAAGGCTTTTGCTTCCATTCGGTCTCAAGCGCGTCCGCCTACGGCTACCAACGGGCTGTCCGCCAAAACGGGCTGCTAGCTGTGCACGAAAGCCCGCCTGAATAGAGCGATTCAAACAGATTTCCGATAACACCAAATTCGTTTTAAAGGCTTGCATTTGCTTAACGCAGAAAAACAACAAGCCGGGGAAAGAGTTGTGGACATTTCGCGCGATCGCGCGAAATGTCCACAACAAACATAGACAAGTTCCGCTCTGCCAAAGGCCAAATAAAAAGCAATCAACCGAAAACGGCTATAAGCTGCTTTAAAAGCGGCCTACTGGGCCCGCACAAAGCCCTGTTCGATCAAGTAATCCAAAATGATATGGGCGTTCTCTTCGGGAGTCTTGTTGACCGTATCGAGCGTGATCTCAGGGTTGATCGGAGCCTCATAGGGGTCGCTGATTCCGGTGAACTCTTTGATCTCGCCGCGACGAGCCTTGGCATACATGCCTTTCACATCGCGCTGCTCGCAGACTTCCAGCGGGGTATCGACGAAGACCTCGATGAAGTGGCCATCGCCGACCATCGAACGTACAGCGTTGCGGGTAGCGCGATAGGGGCTGACCGCCGCACAAATCGCGATACCGCCATGGCGCACGATCTCCGAAGCGACATAGCCGATGCGCAAAATGTTGGTGTCGCGATCTTCCTTGCTAAAGCCCAGACCTTTCGACAGATGGGTTCGCACCACATCGCCGTCGAGCATCGTCACCTGGCGGCCATACTGCAACATCAGCAGGGTCAAGATCTCGGCGGTGGTCGATTTACCTGCGCCGCTCAAACCGGTGAACCAGATACAAGCGCCTTGGCGGTGGCGGGGCGGGTAGGTCTCGGCCAAGATGCTAGCGACTTCGGGGCGTGTAAACCAGCCAGGCAACTGTTTACCCTTGTTAAGGTAGTCGTCGCGTACTTGGGTGCCCGAAATCGAAGCGGTTTTGGCGCCCGCCGGGATCTTCGAGACCTCTTCGTAACGATCTTCATCGGGCAGATAGGTCAGCTCGCTAAAGGGGATCATCTTGACGCCCAGCTCCTCGCTGTACTTGGCAACCAGTTCCTGAGCATCATAGGGACCATAGAAGGGCTTGCCGGTCGAGTCTTTGCCCGGGCCAGCGTGATCGCGCCCCACAATAAAGTGGTTAGCGCCATGGTTACGACGAATCAATGCGTGCCAAAGGGCTTCGCGTGGGCCCGCCATGCGCATAGCGAGCGGCAGCAAGGCCAGCAAAATGCGATCCTGATCGTAGTAGTTGTCGGCCAAGGCCTTGTAAGCTCGTACCCTCGTGTAGTGGTCGACATCGCCCGGCTTGGTCAGGCCAACCACCGGGTGCAGCAACAATACGCCGTCGATTTCAGCAATGGCGCGCTTGGTCAGCTCTTCGTGAGCGCGGTGAAGCGGGTTGCGCGTCTGGAAGGCGACCACCGCTTCGCGGCCCTTGGCGATCAAGCGCTCGCGGGTCTGTGCAGGAGTCAGACGCAGCTCGGTAAAGTCGTAGTGCTTCGGCAATTGCAACACGCGCAGGCGTCCGGCGATATTGAGCGGCCCCCACTTATGCGACTCGGCCACCAAAGGATGGCGCACATCTTCGCTGCCAAAGACCTTCAGAGCAAGTTCACGTTGATCCCAAGGATAGATCTCTTCAACGGTCAAAATCGCCAAGAGCTCATTTTTCGAATTGCGCAAAGCGACATCTTTATCAAGCGAAATAGGAGCGTCGTTGCTTACTGGTAAGGTGACGGGAATGGGGAAGATATGACCGCTGGTGAGACGCAGTTCCTCTAATACTCGCTCGTAATCTGCTTTGCCAAGAAAACCATTGACGGGCGAAAATGCGCCAGTTGCCAGCAACTCAAGGTCGTTAACCGAACGGTCCGAAAGCTGGATCGAAGGCAGGTGGCTCGCCTCAGCACGCAGTGCTTCTTGCTCTTCAGCCGAAACAAGCAAATTAACGAGCTGACCGCCGTAGGGTGGGATAAGAGTCGTCAAAATGGATCTCCTTACGATGTTATCAAGCGTAGTAGCTGAACGTTAACTGCATGAGCAGTGGGTATAAAGCAAGCGGGCTTTGTACCTCAACGGAGAGTGGTGCAGAGCAGAGATATGAGTACGCCCGAACTGGTGGTTATAGGGAATGAGATTTCTGACTTGAATATGGGAATGATAGTAGAGGTAGGCCTCAAATGAGAAGTCTCTCGAAATATCGGAATCATACCTACTTGTAAACAAAACAGGCTCAGTATAGGTATTGCTTATAACCAGCATATTACAAGCCAGAAAACATTAAAATATGGTAAAAATACCCTCTTAAGTCGTTTCCATCTCTTGAACTATCATAACACGAATAAACCCTCCTAATCCATTTAAAGCAAATCCGCTTAAAACCTACCGTAACACAGAAAAACGAAGGGAAGTGTTGTGTGCATTTCACCCAGCCGCGTGAAATATCTCACTCCAAACATAGTCATACGAAATCCGTTTGAATCGTCGGCTTTGGGGAGGTCTTTCGGCACACACTGCTACAAGCCCCGTTTGTTGGGCGGGATGTTGGTAGCCGTAGGCGGACGCGCCAAGGGCCTTTCTTTTGGGGCAAAACCTAGCCGCAGCAAGCTGAAGCAAGCAGAATTTGCTAGCATGTTCCAATCTATCGATGGCCAAAAGCAATAGACTCATCGGTTTGGTATAAAACAACAAAGATAGCGCTCGATCAAGCGCTATCTTTGCGTATTTGTATGTAAATCGCGTATTCAGTAGGCTCTAACGCGCAACATATTCGTAGGCGCCCGCATCAAGCTTACCACCTTGAGGAATGAGATTTCCAGCAAGGTCGTAACTGGTTTTAAAACCAGCGTTATACTCAACGCCCATATCAATGGCTGGGCTATCTGAGCGCAAGCGGAAGTCACCCTTAGCAGCATCCACAAAACGCGGATCGGCGATCTTCGAGGTACGGTCTCTATCCTCGGGGGTTGGGAAGAAGATTCTGATCTTACCTTCGCCGCCCGAATGCCAGAAGACATTGTTGCTCTCTTGTGCACCAGTGCTGTCGATATGGCCGATCGTTCCATTCGACCAAATGATATTGTTCTTGAGGGCTAGAATATTCGCCCCGCAGGTGCCATCACAATTGACCGCAAAACTCTCTCCATGAGTCAGATAAACCGTATTGTGAACAACATTCGTTCTCAATACAGGCCCACGGTTGCTATCTCCACCACGGGTCACCACAAACTGTGCCTTGGGGATATCAGCCGTTACCAAGTTGTAGGCGAAGGTATTATCTTCGCTACCTTTTTGACCCAGCTCGGTAAACGTATTGTTGTTATGGGCCGTATTGTGGTGAATATAGTTGCGCTTCCCTCCATAGATCTCGACCGCTGAGCCGTCGCGCCCATAATCGTAGGAACAAGCATCGTGGCCATCGATACGGTTATAGGCGATCTCGTTATCGTCGCCTTGAACCACAATCGCAGCAGCACCCGAATCGTTATTGCCAGCCTTATCCAAGGTCTCCATCATGGTGTTGTTGATGAATTCGTTATACAACAACTTGCTGCGCCGTGATCCTGAGCGCAATCGAACCGCATGGGTATGCTTCTCGGCCTTGGAATTGCGCACCGTCACATAGCGCGATTCAGATGAAATATTGAAGCCTACCGTATGGCCGATAGCTTGATTCGCACAGCTAGAATCTCTCCTTTCGACCTTGGCCATGGTATGGAGATACTCGACCACCACATACGAAGCGCTGATATCGACATTGTTTGGATTGCCTTTATCAGTCGAGTTCTTAATAATCGGCAGGTCGCCCGAGCCATAGGCCCCGATCGTAATCGGCTGATCGGCTGTGCCGCTCCATCGCACCAGCAGTGGGCCGGTCCAAGAGCAGCCCCGCTTTAACAGCAGGTTCTCACCTCTTTTAAGCGTAAAGCTTTTATCGTTGACTTTGTCTAAGGTTTTCCAAGCTTGGGTCGGAGAAGTACCCTTGTTGCGATCGTCGCCGTTGACACAATCGAGGTAATAGGTGACTGAACCGTTACGAATAAAGGGCAAATATGACGTATAAGTGGCCGAGGTATCCGTTGTATGCCAAGCGATAGCTTGAGCGCTACCGTACGAACAGACCAATGTCACGATCAGTATCATACATACATGAAATGGGCGTGCTTTCTTTAGTCCAGAACCCATGCGTATGAAAAACGTTTCTACAAGACGCTTGGGAAACTGTGCCATGTCGCATCCTCCACTCATAAACAGAGGCACCCCCGCAAACCTTTTTGTCTGCAGAGGCGCCTATGCTCTACTTCTTATTTAGGCTCAAGTCGTTGGTTGGGTTCGTAGGTTCGTTAGGGATACATAACCACAGATTATGGCGACGATGTTGTAGGTCGTGTGCCACTCTCACTGTCTGCCAAACAACACGCCCACAAGTTCTTATAACAAAACGCGTCTGTAGTTGCACTCCCTATCACCTCAAAAGAAGTCTGAGAGGAACTCCTTTAACATGATGTTTACCAACCAGTGTCGTATTCTGGTCGGGTATATCATGCGTTACCTTTGCTCGAAAAGTCAACCCTTTAGCAGGTGCTTTCCCGCCCTAAGATGACAAATCGTGACCTTTTTCCTATTAGGGTAAGGCCGTGACGATGAAGTCATCAAAGCTATAGGTATAGGTGATATCGTCTGCCGAAGCGCTAATAAAGCTGCGCAAGCCTACACCACCAGCAGTGGTAATCGCATTGGCAGGCGCATCGTTCGTATCGAGCTGCCAGTTTGTCGGCTCGCTATCAGTGCTGCGCCAAACCTTCATGCGCAACTGAACCGATCCATCGCCTTGGTTCTCGGTCTGGAAACGCACATTCAACTCTGTTCCAGCCGTTATTGTAAACAGGCTACTCGATACGCTGCCCACATCGATCTCGGCGTTGTTCTGGTAGCGTGTCACCTTCATATAGACCTTGCCGTCGTACTGAATACGTACTTGAGCGCGGTACTCAGATTTCGCAACCTCATCGCGTCTCGCTACACCATAGAGGTACACGTTACCATTCGTGCCTGCTAGCTGATCGACCGACACCTTGAAGCGCATATCGATATCGTCGATCGCAAGCTCGTTGAGAATCGCGCTGCGGCTTTCACCACGGAGATGGGTAAATTGACCCACGCTTCCATTCACCGAGAAACTGCTATATCCATCATTCGGCCATAGCGTGTAGACACCGCCAATCGGTGCGTTGCCCCACGTATCGCTCTCACTGCGACTAAAGTCATCATAGGCGATAGCCACAATAGTTGGTGTGCTAGTCGGCGTGTAGGTCGCCGTCGGGGGCACTGGTGTCCAAGTTGCAGTCGGTGGTACTGGCGTATCTGTCGGTGGCACTGGTGTCCAAGTCGCAGTCGGTGGTACTGGCGTATCCGTCGGGGGCACTGGTGTCCAAGTCGCAGTCGGTGGTACCGGCGTATCCGTCGGGGGCACTGGTGTCCAAGTTGCAGTCGGTGGTACCGGCGTATCCGTCGGTGGCACTGGAGTCCAAGTCGCAGTCGGTGGTACTGGCGTATCCGTCGGTGGCACTGGTGTCCAAGTCGCAGTCGGTGGTACCGGCGTATCCGTCGGTGGCACTGGTGTCCAAGTTGCAGTCGGTGGTACTGGTGTCCAGGTCGCAGTCGGCGGCAAATTAGTTGCCGTCGCGGTCGGAGGAACATTTGTCGCTGTTGCGCTTGGTAGGGCTGTCGTTGCAGCGCTCGTCGGCGTCAATGTATTGCTAGGCATTAAGGTCGGCGACACTGGTTCTTTTGTAGTCGTCAAAGTCGCGCTGGGTGTAGCAGGCGCAAGCGTCTCGCTAGGCGTGAGGCTAGGCGTAAAAGTGGGCGTTCCTCCGGGCGGATTATGGCGCCCCACTGGCAATTCTCGCGGATCAGAGTAGTAAACGAGCGGAAGGTAAAAGTAGTAGCTCGCTGACCCCTGGGCAGGTTCTTCAGAGCTAACCATTGCCTTCAGTAAGGGGGTGCTAGCAACGATGCTAGCCACAATGCCTAATGAGGTTATTCCGGTAACGATCTGAGTTCGTTTTGGCAGGTGATGGTGCCAAGAGTAGGTGCGGCGCAACAGTGCGCAAGTTTGCATAAGACGAATCTTCATCGCTCTTTCTTCTCTACAACGTACTCCTACGATATGAAACACAATAAAATACGGCTCAGATTGCCAGCCCAATATAAGCTGAATGCCTTGGCAGACAAGAGTGAAGCTTCAGCTCAATAATCGCACAGACAATCTGAGCCATATTCCCTTGGAATAAGGCAGTTGAGTTAGAAGTTACTTAACCCTACACACAGCCGTGTGTTTAATATCACCTCCGGCCTAAAACCAAGAATCGTTGATTACTTGTTCAAGCCTTAACTACTACCGTTTAATCATCGGTAAATAGACCCTATAAGAAGGAGGTGAAACTTCTTGGGTTGGCAGTTTCGTTTGATCAGCCGGTTGACTGGTCACTGTGCGAGATGGTGTTGCCGTACTAGTTACTGTCTGAGTTGTTGAAGTGCTGGTCGCAGTCGCCGCTGTCGGCACCACTGATGTAGTGGTTGTCGTTGTCGGTACTGCGCTTGTGACTGTCGTCGTTGGAACGACCGTTGTATCGGTCGCCGTTGGCGTAGCCGTATCGGTTACCGTCGGGCTGGGCGTATCGGTCGCCGTTGGCGTAGCTGTATCGGTTACCGTCGGGCTGGGCGTATCGGTCGCCGTTGGCGTAGCTGTATCGGTTACCGTCGGGCTGGGCGTATCGGTCGCCGTTGGCGTAGCCGTATCGGTTACCGTCGGGCTGGGCGTATCAGTCGCTGTTGGCGTTGGGCTGGCTGTCTGGGTCGGCGTGGGCGATACGATCTCGGCCGGACAGCCAGAGCCTATGCTCCCATCAGTAACGCATAGATCATCAAAGCTTACCTGTACTGGCTGAGCTAAGAGGTACTTCGAGTTATCGCTTACATAAGCTCGAAAACCAATATTACCGCTTGCCTGCAAAATAGGCGTGCTATCGCTCGCTGTGTAGTGCCATACTGCGGGTTCAGGCTGTCCATCAAGCCATACTCGCATACGAATAGTTGTTGGGTCTGTACCCATAGCTTGCATGCGAACCCACATAAAGGTGTTGTGGGTATAGGTGATTGTTGCTGCAGGCAGACTAACCTCACTGCTGAGCACCGTCTCAGAATTCTGAACAATGCGGCTCGCGCGCAAACCGACCCTACCGAGCGACGAAACCGTCACGCGACCACGATATTCCGTATTGCCATTCACATGGCGCGCTACAAACATGGTCTGGGTATTCAGACCATCGGTAGGATGATCGATCCGCATTCGAGCCAGAATATCGACATCGGTCGCCCACACATCAGTCATATACGAGCCGATAGTGGTATTGGTTCGAGTCAAAATTAAAGTGCCAGCACCATCCGTCGAGAGATAATCGAATGTATCGTTGTTAAGATAGCCTGTACTGTTATAAGCAGCATACTCACCGCCCTTGTCTGCACGCCCCCAACCGGGATGAGTACGATTAAACCTATCATAGGCATACGACTGCGGCAGACTTACAGTAGGTGTTGCTGTCGGCTCAGGAAGGCTGACAGAGCTAACCGCAATTTGAGCAGAAAACTCGGATGTATTACCCCAAGCATCAGTGGCAGTGGCGGTCACATACTCGCCCAAAGCGACACCGCTCACAGGGATAATGAAGCTTCCATCAGCCAAGCTCATGCCAGAACCGATAAAAGTCTTACCTTGGGGAATTGCTGCCCCGCCATCGCTAGAGATAAAGACCTCGATCGTACACAAACTACAGGCGGTGCCGCTCACCGCTTGAGGGCTAGCCTGCAGCAAAACAGGCGTGTTTAAACCCTCGTTTGCACCTGTATCAAGATCGCCGGGGTCGTTCGGGGAAGGCCCTTCAGTATCAATATCTATTCCGATGTAGGTATTATCATAGATAGAATTACGAGTGAGAGTATTATAATCGGTAACTGAATTGTTATCAATTACTCCACTCGGTAGTAAGTTACTTACGATAACACCAGAGCGGTTATACGCGATCCTATTATTGGGACCGATCACATTATATTGCGCGGCATCGATAATACGAATGCCAAAATTCTCGTTTGGTATCGGCACTCCACCACGCGTAACACCGATCCAGTTGTCCCGCACCTCATTACCGTTGGTAAAATAGCCTTCGATCGTAATACCACCCTTGCGTAAGAAGGTGCTCCCCGTTGTATTGCCGTTATTACCAATCACATTGTTGGCTACAAGATTATTTGTTACCCGATCCTCTAGGTGAACGCCATTGTAGGCATTTGAGGTCTCGCTGGTCGCCACTTCGCCAGTAACATCGGTACCGATCAAGTTATTGATGACTTGATTACCAGTCGTTAAGGTTGCGTGCGAAATCTCAATTCCCTCGCCCTGAGAGTTACCCGAAACAACATTCCCTTCAATAATGTTGTAAGACGAGTGCGAATTGATATCGATACCATGGCTAGCATTGCGTCGCCGTTGTGTACCATTCGGGCGCAACCCAATGATGTTATTGACAATCTGGTTATGATCGGTGCCCTCATCGAAAAAGGTTATACCGTTATGCGAATTGCCCGAGATCACATTACGGTCGGCGGGATTAGGGCCACCAATACGGTTATAGCTCGCACCCTCGGCCAAATTAAGGCCAGCAGAGTTACTTAAATAAGATTGTTGTATGCTTCCAGTCGGGTTGGTGCCAATAAAGTTGCCAGCGAACACATTATGTTGGGCGCCTTTGCCATACACAAAGAACTTGCGCCGCCCATTGTAAAGCGATAATCCGCGTATCTCATTGTTGGCAGAAATAATTTGGAAAACATCCTCGGCCGTTGGATATGAGCCATTTGGCAACTGGGTACAGCCGGTCGACATACAACCAAGCACCTCAACTTTGATCTGAGCGTTGCTCGCTAGAGGGTCGGTATTCTCTACTGCCCCGGTCTGGGTATAACCATCGATAAAGGTACCACCTGTTATATCACTTAAAGCGGGCAGAGTTTTAGTAAGTTGAATCGTCTTAAGGCCCGTGCCTGGAATAGCAAAGGTAATCAGATTCGGGCCAACATTGGCATTGGCTTGATCGATCGCAGCACGCAAGGTACATACGCCGGCAGTTGTCTTACAGACACCATCGGTCACATTGGAATCACCGGCATCGCCAGTCGAATTCACAACGAACGTAATGTCCCCACCGCTTATCCGCGCCATTGGTTGCATTGTGCTAAAGCCTTGCGTCACCAATTGCGCATCGCTCACATCAATACAGCCATCGCCATTGATATCGGCACGATTATGATAGGCATTAGCACACACTACGCCTTGTTCATAAGCACGCACCCACTCTAAGGCAAATAAAGCCGCATCAGCATAATCCACTCGTGAATCACCGTTTAGATCCAAACTAGCACTCGCGCCAGCAGGAAGTGAGCGGACTCGTGCAGAGCCAGAAGGTGCAGGTATACGCTCATCCGACGTACCAACATTGATAGTTATTTTGGATACAGAAAAAGAAGCGTTTAGGCTTTGCCCGACCGGATCAACCAAAAGCACATCGGCCAGATCGATCTCGAGCCGACCAGCCTTCCGAGGCAAGAGGCTGAAAGATGCTAGGAGCAGATCACCATTTGCTCCCGAAACAGTGCGTCGACTGGGCAGAATAGTACCTGCCTCCAAACAGTTAGCCATGGGGCAACTAAACGCTCCAAGTGTGATACCGTTGGCGCCAAGCGCCTTCACCGGCAGAACATCTCGTATCTCGCTACGTAGATCGCCTCCAAGCGACTCGCTAGCAGCAAACTCTGCCGCTTGGGTGTCATAATTGAAGGTTGCTTGGTAGCCAGCCAGATTTTGAGCATCGAACAAGCTCAAACTGATAATGATCGGTTGATTAACGACAGCCGCGCTTGGTCCAGAGAGAACCAAGCGTGGCTGCCCAGATTGTGCAGAGGCGCTAGAAACAAAGCCTTCACACAACAAAGCCAACAATACGATAAAACTGATCCACCAAAGGGCTTTAGAATTGATTGATGCAGAATCTACTTGACGAGATGTCATAGCACGAAATCCTTACGAATGGACGGATACGAAGCTTCAATGCTATTAAGGCGTAATTCGCAACTTACTTACCGATGGAGGGTATATATCTCTGGTTTTACAGCGCGAACCACATCGTTCACTGCATCTCATCATGGCGTATTCAACTATACTGGATAGATTCCAAAAACAGCGTTAAGACCATACTTTTCGAGATCGATCTCCATTAGGCATTTGCGGGCTTGGAGATCGTAACAAGCAATATGGGTGGGCAATACACGTCGCATGCCATGCGCTAGCCAACCGATATTCTCACGAAACTTTGTGGGGCGAATACGCGAGAAACCTACCCATACATTCGACCCTTCAAAATAGAGACTGCGGCACCAGCCCAACAATACATCGGATGGGTGCATGCTTGTAAGATCTATCGTCTCTTCAACTTGAAGCGTTTCGGGATTAGCAACAATAATCTTTCCATTCACCATGGTGAAATAGAGCCGATCATTGTAAAGCACACCGTCGTGAATACGCTCGCCGCCAATCTCAATACGTTTGGAAGGATCGGTGACACATAAAGCATCTTTTTGATGGAAGCGTGTCGCCCAGACATCATCGCCTAACTGAAAAACATAATTAGGATGTGAGCGATGAGGTTTGGTATTCACCCCATGACGATAATCAATATTCTTAGAGAAGTTCGACCAAGTATCTTCACCCAAAACATTCCATTCATTAATGACATCGCCACTGTAACTCAATTCAAGCACGGTTTCTAAGCCTGAATTTGCAACAAGCAATGTGTCTCGTGATGAAGGCGCAACATGATGCACATCATTAAAGCACGAAATCGAGACATAGCCTTTTTGAGTAAAACTTGGCACATCATACAGAATGACTTCAGTTTGAGTACAAATATAGAGGGTATTTCCCTTTAAACTTCCCGATTTAAACAAAATCGGATCATTCGGAGCACATGCTTCGGGTGGTGAAACATACTCAAGCTTTGTGGCAACAGATTGCGTTGAAGGGTCAACCTCTAAAATAATACCCTTCTGGTAGCTGTACCACGTGTCCGTATCGGCCATAAGTGGCCGCAAACCTGCTTGTTGACCGCCTGCAACATACAATCGCTTCAATGAAACCCCCTTGTTTACTTGGTTTGGCACATATCTACATTGGAGTTTGTTCTACAAGGACCTTTACTTCAATTGCAACAACGATGCCAAATACAATAAGTAACGGAATAACGAGTATATTCAAAATCCAAATTAAATACGGTGCTGGTTTCTTGGGAGCTGTGCGTAACAGCTCCCGATGCACTAAAACTAAAAGTAACAATAATGTCGCTGCAATACCTGCAAACCGCGAATTAATTAGGGTATCTACAATGATACTGTTCATGATCACAAATATATCATTAAAGTACGCGATCATAGTTACCCCCTAGCTTTCATAAAGGTTGGTAAGTAAGCAGCGATGATAGCACCCGCTAAAATTGTCTGGCTTACAAGCCAGGATATTCCAAAGGCAATAACCCCCACCCTTGGAAGAAGAAAGTATCCTATTCCGAGGATCGAGACACACAAAAAGGCCTGCATCGAAACGAGCAACTTCATCCGCCGTTGAATACGTAACAAGCTGATAAACATCGTTGTTACGATTGTAGGCAATGTTGCAAGCGCCAATAAGCGCAATAACATTGTACCCTCTTCAACATAGCTTTTTCCAAACAAATGAAGCACAATTGGTGCTAACACCACAACGCCAATCACTGCAGGAAGTATTAGTTGCAAGGTCCGAACGAGCATCCGCTTGGTATAGGTGATCAATTTTGATTGATCAAAAGCCGCTTCAACCATCAAGGAAGTGCTCATATTGGTCGCCACCAGCTGCAACGATGAGGCGATCATCCAAGCCATATTGAAGTCGGCCGAATGCGAATTGCCCAACACTTGATTAATGATCGGCAATGGCAGCATAGTATAGGCCATCGAAAGCAGCGACCCTGTGTAATCGCCGATCAAATAGTCTCTAATATGGTTTTTATCGAACGGCTCCTCACGGTCTTTGGTAGCCTCGATATGGGTAGGTAGTAGGCGCTTAAAGATCAACCAGTTGATCGGAATGATCAAAAAGATCAAGGGTATCGTCCACGAGAGATACACTCCATAGGCTGGGATCAACGCTGCCAACGCCACCAACAACAACAACTTCACGACAGCGTAGGTTGTGTTCTCGATCGGCACCCATTTACTTTGACGCATACCAGAGAGCGCGCCATCCTGTAACGTAAAGATACCCCATAATGTGGTAGATACAATGAACCACAGACCTATTTTGAGATCGGATCGTAGCTCGGCAAACATGTCCAGCCAAGCGCTGCCCACAAAACAGAGCAAGAGTCCCACAAGCGCCGATACAATCATATTGACTGTATAGGCCCGCAAGATCAAACTACGTGCAGTTGTTCCTGCTCGTGGTAAGAAACGGATCAACACGCCGTTGAGATTAAAGCGTGTCACCGTCGAGACAAAGGTCATCGTCGAGATCATCGTAGCATTGAAGCCGACGATATCTTTGTCGTACCAGCGCGACGCTAAAACCCAATACAAAAAGCCCAAAACCGACGTTGTTAAAGAGCTAATGACCAGTGCATAGCCATTGCCGTACAGTGGAGAGCGGAGGTGTTCGATTAGGCTCGCTCTGGAAATGTGTGATAGTGCGATAATGCGCTTGCCCATAACCAGCTTTTACCCATTCTGTTGCATCAGCGAACTAGCTACTGAAACCGCCTGCCCTACGCCGATCGCCTTCCATAACTGGCTGGTCGCTTCGGCAGCGGCGGCGAAGCTATAGTGCTGAAGCATATCCTGACGGGCTTGATATGCCATGCGAACACGCTCTTGACGGCTCAATTGAGCTACGCTAACCAATCGCTCGGCCAATTGATCAGGGGTTTCATACGTTGTACCATTGATGTTGTTCTTAACAATTGCAGAACGATTCGCAAAGGGAGCTGCTGCTACAATAGCTTGGCAAGCCATCGCCTCCAGCAAAGTGAGCGGCGGCTCGACTGCAACCGGCGCGCTAAAAGGTAACAAGACAACATCGGCGGCATTGTAAACAACAACCTTCTCTGTCTCAGAAAGATCGTGCAGATGAGTTGTTAAAGGTATCGACGTTTCTTCGGCGTGGCGAACGTGCTCTTTAGCCCATTCGATGTTATAAGCATGGGTCGCAACGGGCGCAAAGATCTCCATTCGTAAATTGGGAATCTGCGGAGCGGCTTTTTGCAGAGCTTGAACGATCTCTCCGGCTGGGAAACGTAGCGGCGAGATCGTACCGATATAGGCAACAATAAAGGCATCTTCTGGTAAACCCAGTTTTCGTCGCGCTGCCACCCGATCCATCGCTTTAAACAGATTGGTATCGGTTGGCGGGGGTACCAAGTGCAACTTCTCTTTCGGATAGCCTTGGGCCGCTAAGCTCTCACGGATCTGTTCACAGTTACAAGCATAGGCCGTGACCCATTGATCGAAGACGCGCCAACCCAAGATCGCACGCGCTCGCTCTACCTTACCTTGGTACATCTGGCGAGTAAGCACCACGTGGCTTACCACCTTCACCCCATGGTTTTGCAAAATAGGTGCCAGAGCTAGTGGCACATTGAGCAAGTGAGCTACCTCGACCCGATACTGCTGCACCAGCTTTTTCACATAGTTAGCGACGTGTGGAATGGATAAATAGTCGCTCTTCGCACCGTATTCTAAGTGGTTAAAGAGATGCGAGACATATGAGACTTGCAGAGCCTGTTCGCGAAAGCGGTCTTGGGTCAGCGACAAGGCATGCACCGGTCGCATCTGGCCGATCACCTGAATCAGGTTACGGGTGATCACACGTCCGCCCTCGTTCCATGGCCCATGGATGCCTCGTCCAAGTACCAAAACGCTCGATCTATCTGAATAGGCTTGGGCGCTCGTTGAGTCACCCAAAGCCGAGAGATTTGTTAGCATCGCGCTACCTCTTGGTATAAATGCTCGAAGGTTGAACGGATGGCAACACCAGTAAAACGGTTGATGCCTTCTTGGGCAGTACGTCCAAGTTGAGCAGCCAAAGCTGGATCATTGATTAAGCGCTGCATAGCCCGAGCCAGATCGTCGACATCTCCGGGCTTAACCAACAATCCATTCACACCATCCTCAACCATATCCGTGTTTCCGCCAACTCGAGTCGCAATCACAGCTTTCCCTTGGCTCATCGCTTCGCGAACCACACCGGGAAGCGGATCAGGCCAAACCGAAGGAACGAGACCGAACAGGCTGCGCCGCCAACACTCCATCACGACTGCATGAGGCTGCGTGCCCAACATCACCACACCGGGAGGGAACTCAGTCGGAGTATCGTGCCAGACCGTGCCGATCAGCACCAGCGGAGGAGCATCACGCAACTGTTGATAGGCGCTTAGCAAGTGCTTCAAGCCTTTGTGTGGCTGAAGCGCGCCTACAAACAGCATAAAAGGCTCTTTCGGCAGAGCTTCCGGCAGCTCCGCCGGGTCGATCTGGGTTGACAACGTTTCAGAGCCGCTGGGCAACACAATATCGGGAATGCGCTCTAGCAGCACCGGCGAGCGCGGATTGCTAATCAGATCGCGCTTGATGATCGTCTGCACAAAAGAGCTGACGCTATGTACCGCCGACACCTTACGCTTTAGCAGCGCCCGACTGCCAAAAATTCCTCCTACAGCGACCGCCGCTTTCGGAACACCGTACGATTTCGCCGCGCAGCGCATACATTTCGGCAGTTCAGCTCCACTACAAATCCTTCCCTCATAGAGCAGCGTCCTTGTGGCACAGCTATAGCCATAATCGCGCGCCGATACCACGAGCGGAACCGAAAGCCCAACCAAAGCGCCCGCACACGAGTAGGTGATCCAACCGTTAGAGTGAATCACATCGGGCTTGATACGTTTGATCAGGCGTCGCAATGCCCAAGCCAGAGCAGGGTCAGGAAAGGGCGGATGATAGCGCCGCCCGGGATTTTTAGAAAACCAAGGCACAAGCGTTGTCAAGGCCTTTAGACGATGTATCTGCACACCGTCATCGTCCTCTTCTAAAGCTAAGCCCTCATGCCATACCGTGGCGATATGCACCGAATGGCCCTGAAGAACTAATTCTTTTGCAAGTAGCTGTACCTGCCGTTCTGCTCCGCCAATAAAGGGGGCATAAAAATCGCTCGCTATGAGGATTTGTTGTGTCACGTTCTACCTCTTATCTCATAGACAGCACACGTTGGGTACTTACACCAAATCCGCTTGTTGAGTTCAGCGCTCTGGCGGTCTAGTCCTTCCCTCAAAGAGAGTCTTTAGCGCGTCCGCCTACGGCTACTAACATCCCGCCCGCCACAAAGAGCTTGTATCGCTGTGTGGAAAGGCTACCCCAAAAAACGATACAAACGGATTTCAGTATGAGAGTTGCCATGTAAGCTGTATCAAGGCGTCGGAGACGGCTCTGGCGTAGGAGTGGGCAGGTTCTGCCACCAAAAAACCTGGCGATAAGGTCTTGAGGTATTTGGCTGAAGATACAGCTCTATCACAAGCATGTTCGCTTGTGTGCTTGGTTCCAATTCGATCCGTTCTTCCCACGTCTGTTCATAGTCCAAAGCAATATCGCTCCATTCGCGAATGATCGTGCCATCATAGATCGCTCGAACTGTATAGACCTCTGTTCTTCGTTCATAGTTCGCAAAACCAACTCGCACTACATCACGCGAGCTCTGATCAACTGGCAAAATCCACAACTGAGTAAAACCCGATGTATGAGGTTGTTGTGCATAATGGCGCGCCAACCAAATCGCGCCGATCGTGATCAGCACCGCGATCCCTAGCATCAAGATCTGAGGCCAAATAAATTGTAAACGTACACCCTGCTGCACCAAGCGCCGTTCAATATAAGCTTGGGCACGATGACGTCGAACAATCGCTAAACCACTACAGATCCAAATGACCAGCGCAACAAACCAGATCCAAGCGACCTTAGTAATCGGCCACGGGCTTATGTTGATCAGCAAAATACCTAAAATGATAATGCACAGTCCGCTACCGATAACATATAGCAAACGTTCTGCACCCCCCAGATTCTTTCCTGGGAAGGTCGCTGCAACAAACACATAGCCCGGAAGCACGAATAGATAGAGGAGCGTCGCAATCGTCCGCACCAACGATGCTTCCCCATCCTGAAGCAAGAAGCCCATGAGCACAATCGAAACGAGCGGTACCGCGATCAGATCGATTGATTTATGGCCCAGCAAGAACAGCCTCCATATCGTGGATACGGATATCGCCGCTGTCGAAGATTCGACTTACTCCCGCAACATCATTGAACTTCATCCATGTGATCGGATCGAGCGGCTTATTTGGATCGCGGCCTGCCTTCTCGCCTCGTTCAAAATAGCCCGAAGCATAGGGCAAACCATCGCTTACACGCCGATCGGCGATCACATAACGAACCTGCCCTTTACGCAAAAAGTCTTGCTCCTTAGGCCGTAAGGTTTTAGCGAAATAGATATACGCCACCGGAACGCCATCACCATAGCTGGTGATCGAACGTTGTAGACCATACGACCCCATAAGGAGACGATTGGTACGATCGCTGATGATTCGATTATTTGGCCCAAGGTTCTCCGCAACCCAATAAGCATCGGCGATGCCTTGCGGCTCGATCGAACGGGTATCGGCCGCAACCACATACGGCCCCGGCACGCGTGCCCAAGGCGCCCAGCCAACAATGATACCGCCCATCAGCACAACACACATCCAAACAGGGAAGCCCCAAAAGCGCACTCGTTCAAACCAGTCGAACTTCTTCCACAGTTTAAATTCGACAATGCCGATCGCTAATACGAGCGCCAAGGGCATAAAGATGAATTCGGAAGAGCGATTGGAGATCTCAGCACCGCGCGACGAAAGGCGTAGGGCTAAGCTGGCTGGATAAGCGATACCACCGCAAGCGCAGACCATCACCATAATATTGGTGCGATAACGCATCCAGATCTGCCACAGGCCAAAGGGCAATATACCTAGCAGAAAAAGCACCGATCCGAAGCCAGTTACACGCTCAAGTAACGGAGCTACTGTGCCGTTCGAAGCTTTAAAAAGCTCGCGTGATGATGACTCACCCATCATCATATTAAACATCTCAACAGCTGCGTTACTGAAGGGAGGCACCAAATAGCTTACAGTCTGGCTCGCCACCCATACCAACCAACCCATCGCTGCCACAATCATTAAGAGAGTGATACCACCAGGGCCGATCGGATAGGGGCGCTTCGTCAGTATCGGCATAACCCAAGAAACTAACGTCCAAAAAGACAAAAACCCTAACAAGGCATAGGTCGTTAGGTGGTGGGTGATAATGACGCTGCCAAAGGCCATAAAGAGCAAAATGGTATGGGTTCTCGTGCTTCCATCGCCTACATGCTCGCGTCGCAAAGCCACAAAGAAGCCCAATGCCATCAATGGTAGCGAGAGCGTCTCATAGGCAAATTGCGATCCAAAGAAGACATAGTTGGCATTGGTCATATAGATCAGCGTCGCAAGACCAGCGATCCGCGTCGATTTCGTTGCCAACTCATAAAAGAGGAAGAGCGATAAGGTGAAGACGATACGTGCGATGGCCAACGAGATCACACCTGAGGCATAAATGCTCAAGCCGCTCACGCTCGATAAAGCTGCTGCAAGTGCTTCGAGGCCAGGATAATAGGGACTGACTAATAGGAGCGAATTGTACTGAAACAGCTCTCCAGTACGCATAATATCGCTCGCAGTTCGCCAGTGCATAAACTCATCTGGAAAGGTGAAGTAAATAGGGCTGTGCAGTATCTTCACCAGATAGAGCGCAAGGCTCATAGTGATGGCTAAACAGATCCGTTCAGAACGAGAGACCTGTTCTTGGATCATGCGTACGCCGAAGGGGAGGACAACAATACCAACCGATGTCCAAAATAAACTTGTCGACCAAGGGTTAGCGATGCGCCCTAGGCTACCAGCCACAGCCGAAAGCAGCAAGCCTAAAGAGCAAATAATGGAAATTGTCGGAAACCAACCCAGGTCAACAACTGTTGTTGTATCTCTCGCTCGCCACCATTGACGATACACTGTAAACAGGGCTACATCGCCAAATGAAAAAGGGGCAAGCGAACGTCTCATGTCATAACCTCGTTGTAAGTAGAACGAACAAGCGGTTGCTGACTGACCTTACGATAGATAGCGATCGCACCCTCTACCGCAGCCTCCCACGTGGGAATAGGCCATCCTTCAATCCCATCTGTCCGTCCTAATTGAGCCGCCTCCATAATAGCACGAGCCATTGTAGCAGGAGAGGCCTGTAGGTCAATAAGTTTGATCCGTCCTGCAGGAGCATATCCGCATACTTCTTGATGAGCTGGAATAGCGCTGGCGATCACCGGGGTTCCAGCAACTGCCGCCTCTAACACGGTAATGCCAAACGCTTCGTGCTGCGACATAGACACATAGGCATGTGCGCTGCGATACCACGACAAGAGCTCAGCCTGAGGCACACGTCCTAAAAAGCGCACGCGCTCAAAGACATTCAAGTCTCGGGCAAGGCTCTTAAGCTGTTCTCCCTCAGGGCCTGCCCCAATAATCACCACTTGGACATGCTCGGGCAGCTCGGGTAAGGCCTGAATTATGCGATCGACCTGTTTGTATTTCTCCAGTCGACCGACCGAGAGAATGTACAGCTTACCATCGCTCAATGCGAAGGGTTCGGCCTTCAAAATTGCTGTCGTTTCAACCCCATTCGGCAATACCACCGTCGGAATATGCTGCCCGAAGTGTTCCCGAATGAGATCCGCTTCCACACTTGAAACGCAAATGACTCGCTCTGCACGCCGTATCATCCAAGTGCCAAAGACACGATACGGTATATGCAAGAATTGACGCAGTGGCGAATGACCCGTCCCGTGATAATGGGGCGTCACGATAAAGGGCACTCCATGCTGCTTAGCAGCCCAAGCAGCTTGCAGAGCGAGCGGAGTATGATAAGAATGGGCGTGAATCAAACTGTATTCGCCCGCATGCTCCATCAGCCAGCGACCCAATTGAGGCGCAACAAAAAAGACAGCATCGTTGGCAATCGTTGGAAAGCGGCGTACCAAAACCCCATCGCGTTCTTGAAGCTTGGGAAGTTCTCCTGTTGGATCAGTCGTAATCACCTCAACAGAAATATTGCGCTCTACTAATCCGCGAGCTAGCGCTTCGACATGTTTCTCGACCCCACCTGCTGCAGGCGGGTAACGAGGCGAAATAATCGCAATCTTTCCTGCTTGAGTGCTCATACGTGCACATCACCCTTTATACGCTCAGTCTCAGCCGACTTATCCAACGAATCAAACAGCTTGGTAAAGCGTTCAACGATGCGCTCCTCAGAGTGCGGGTCCTCATAACGGCGACCGCGCATATCAAGCACTCGCAACAAAGCGTCTCGTAACTGCTCGGGCGATTTAGGCGGCACCATAATGGCCCCCTCATAGCCAGCAACTGCTTCAGTTAAGCCGCCAACGCTCGTCACAACCAAGGGCAGACCTTGGCTCATCGTGACATGCACGGGACCGCTAGCTGAAGATCGGTGATAAGGTAGCACTACCGCATCGGCACCAGCGAAATAGGCTGCAACCTCTTCATCAGGCACATAACGAGTGATAACAGTAATACGATCGCGATAACGGCTCTTCTCGATCATCTCTAACGGAAGTGTCCAATCTTCCCACGGTTCGCCAACCACCGTCAACCAGAAGTTGTCGATCTTGTCTTCGGGGATCGCTTCGAAAGCAGCGACCAGATCTTCAAGCCCTTTATATGGCCGAATCACGCCAAAAAAGAGCAAGTTACAGCACTCAGCCGGAGCACTCCGCTGTGGCTGTTGCCCTTCGGCCAGCTGATAATGATCGAAGAGGGCACAAGGGATTATTGCAACCGAACGGTCACCTAAAGGATAGCGTTCTCGCAAAGCTGGTAAGTCGAAGCTCGAATGGATCACAAAGGCATGTGAGAGACGCACCAAGAGCGGGCCAATGACACCCACGTAGGCACGTACCAGTGGGATGCGAGCTTCGGCTGTATCGAGAACTTCGTGAAACTCAATCACGACTTTGGCGCCTAATAAACGGGCCAAAAGCACTAACGGAAGATAGGAATGAAAAACCGTCCCCGTCCACCACTGCAAAACAAGCACGTCGGGCTTGTTCTTCCAAATCATCAATAGGGCGGGCACAATGCTAGGCAGCCAATACCAGTCTACCCCATCAAACACATCTGCATCTGGATGGTAGGCAAGCCTCGTTAGGCTCTTCCCGACGCGCTCTCTACCAGGATAGAGGCGCGTCGGAAGCAATTGGCGCATAAGAATCGCAGATGTACGATGAGATTTAGCAAAAGCATTTATCAGGCGTAGCGTGTAGTAACTAATGCCGCTTAGAAAACGAGTTCCCGGCCCTACCACACAAACGCGTAACTGATGCTGTTTCATGAGCATTAACCCAGTTCCGTATCAGTTGTATGAGTACGTGTAACAGGCGAGATCGCCAACTTCGGCGGCTGGAAGCGCTCGCGAAGAATCGTCTTAAGCACACGCCATCCATCTGGGAAGGTACGCAGACGGCCTATCCCATGCACACGATCTGACTCGAAGCTGGGAACTTCAACTATCTTCATATTTGCTCGCAAGACACGAATGTTCATCATGGTCTCGATTTCGAAACCGTCACCGTCAAGGCGAAGCTGAGGAAGAATACGGCGCCAGAAAGCGTTATAGCCATAACAGAGATCGGTATACTGACCGCCAAACAACAGGCGAACCAGCATAGTTAGGCCCCAGTTCCCCCAACGACGCAATAGCGACATATCTGAGGTGCCACCACCTTGTAAGAAGCGCGAACCTTTCGCAAAATCAGCTCCTGCTCGAAGCGCACCAATAAAAGCAGGAATTTCGCGTGGGTCTGTCGAACCATCGGCGTCGATCATCACAATAATGTCGCCAGTAGCAGCTGCAAAACCTGCGCGTAACGCCGCACCTTTTCCATGGCGAGTTTCATATACAATGCGGATATCAGGACGCAAATTACGAGCTACCTCTACGGTATTATCAGTTGAACGACCATCGACCAAAATAACCTCATGAACATCCTTAGGAATAAGAGGAAGTACATGCGGCAGGTTTTCTGCTTCATTCAGGGTTGGAACGATGACACTGATCGAAACGTCGTACATTGCGGTGTCTCCTTATAAGTAGGGTATAGCGCTTCGTTATACGTAGTTATGAATAGATCTTCAACGAATTAGTCGTTACGATAAGCTCGTAAACATATGCTCATAGAGTAATAAGCATCCAACGTGCTACAGGAATGGTATAAAGACGCCTTCGTCTCATGAATACGTTGAATGTGCTACGAATCCTAAAACGTTGAAAATAGGGACGTAGTTGGTGAGCTTTTACTGGGATAGATGGCACACCCTTGTGGAGCGTCAGGATCAGAGGGTAGGTGGTTACGACTAAGCTTGAAAAGCGTCGTTGTAGCCGTAAACGTAGTGAGATGTAGATAACCTGACTTTTGTGGAATTGTATAAGTGCACCACTGCACTTAATAAAAATTTAACTTTCTCGCCCCTTATTGTAACGTTTTTATTTTAATCCTCAATAGGAATTGTGTACCAGATTCCGTAGTACGATTCATGTAGATATCCGGTGATTGCTCCACCTCCACCCTGTTAATTAGGAAATAAAAATTTTATAACAAGGACAAAATCAAATAATACAACTTTTTTTTCGATCATCGTGCTCAAAGTACATATTTCTTTGTAACACATAAAGTTACAGATTCTATATAAGTTGCTATACTTATTGCACAAATTTATTAGTTTTACCCAAATATTTACTCATTTATTTCCAAAATATATTTAAAAACGGTTTATAAATCCTTTCTTTGTGTTCATCAAGTTTTTTACATTATAGCGCATATTCTGTAATATTCCATAGAATAACATTACAGAATTACAACTGTTATACCAAAAAACCATTTTCATCAATTTCTCCATCGCAATAAATAGATCATTTCTTCGGAATAGTTTAAATTCGGTTTAACCAACATCTCGAAAAACCGACAATCTGCATCCCATTATGTAAGAATGATAGAAATGTTCATAGAGCATTGTTAAACAAATGTTTAGCAACGTCCTGCTACGATACAAAATAGTTCACACGAGAACTATTGTTTATACGTTAGAAATTTGGAATATCTTTGTCAGAGGTTGAGCTACTGAGGTCAAGAAGTTCTCCTTAGATGTTTGGTCCAACGTAATACAAAATCTCTAAGCTTCTCTACTTTGGGGTAAAAGCAACTAGTGTGCCAAAAGATCCGCTCACCTAAAGGCATGCTTTGTTTGTCATGCGTACTATGCTTAGCAGCTAGCCCCACATCACTACATACAATCTGTGCTATACTCCTCTCCCAAATAACCCATCTCGTAAGCTTTATAGAGCATCCCTCTAAATGATTTTTCTTGTGCATAGTGGCTGGAGTAACAACAATGAGTGTTGAACCCGAACTGATCGCTGACTATGCGTGTGAGGTTGGCGAGGGTCCGCTGTGGCACCCGACTGAACAGCGCCTGTATTGGACAGATATTCCGAATGGCAAACTATTTCGCTATTCTCCTGCAACTGGGGTACACGAACAGTGTTACTCTGGTGAACCTGTGGGAGGTTTCACGCTACAGGCCGATGGTTCACTACTACTCTTTATGGCGCGAGGAGCGGTCAAAATATGGCGCGATGGTGAGCTTAAGACCGTCATCGAAGAGCTGCCCGATGAGCGCAACAGCCGTTTTAACGATGTGATCGCCGACCCAGCCGGGCGCGTTTTCTGCGGCACAATGCCCACTCCCGAGCGCAAGGGTCGCCTCTACCGTCTCGACACCGATGGCACAATTACCTGTATCTTGGAGGGTATCGGTGTTTCAAACGGCATGGGCTTTACGCTCGATCGCCGCCAGATGTACTACACCGATACTGGCGCTCAGAATATCTATCTTTTCGACTACGACCAGGCAACGGGCGAGCTTTCCAATCAACGGATCTTCGCTCAAAAAGGCGATATCGCTGGCTATCCCGATGGCATGACTGTCGACGCCCGTGGGCATGTCTGGTCAGCCCGTTGGGATGGTAGCGTCTTGGTCGAATATGCGCCGGACGGAAGCGTAGTTCAAACGATCACCTTCCCCGCGCGCAAGGTTTCAAGCGTTACTTTCGGCGGTCCAGACTACAGCGATATGTACATCACAACAGCTGGAGGCCACCAGAAAGAACAAGACGGGCCGTTGGCTGGAGCACTCTTTCGGGTACGGCTACCCAATGTGCACGGTCAAGCAGAGTTTGTCTCACGTATCCTGCTCGACTAAACTTTTTATGGTAGTCAGTTAGGCTACCAGATCTACGACAAAGGAGTCAGTTCGCTATGTCTATCGGCCTTTCACCTTACAGCTTCCCATGGCGTAGCGGCCATGTCGGTCGCGGCAGTTCACGGGTTTGTAGCCAACCCCTCACGGCCTACGATCTGCTTGATCTCGCAGTTACATATGGTCTCAAGAGCGTCGAATTGCCGCTCCCAATGTTGCCAGACCTCGAACCAGCCACTCTTGCTGCCTATAAAGCACGAGCTGATGAGTTAGGCATTTCGCTGATCTGTGATAGCGGCGTTATCGATGTTCCCACTCTCGAAAAACAGATTCCGGCAGCAGCAGCGTTAGGCGCTCCGATCCTGCGCGTCCTGGTAAGTGGTATTCTCGAAGGCGCGCGCGCTAGCGTACCCGGAGGCTGGGAAGCCCATCTCTCGATGATGATCGAGCGGCTCAAACAACTGCGCCCCTTGGCAGAAGAGTACAACGTCATTATCGCCCCGGAAAACCATCAAGATCTGACAAGCGCCGATCTGATTCGCATCTGCGACAGCGTGGGCGGCAAGCACATCGGAGTCACCCTCGATGCCGTTAACCCACTGGCCGTTGGCGAAGAACCGCTGGCTTTCGCCAAAGCATTAGGCCACCGTATCGTCAATGTTCACCTCAAAGACTACTGGATCTATCCTTCCGAGGAAGGCTACCGTTTGGTGCGCTGTGCCCTTGGCGAAGGTGTCTTAGATGTGCCCGGGCTATTCGCGCTGCTAGCCGAAACCGCGCCGCATGCAACCTATCATATCGAGCTGGCCGCGCTCTTTGCGCGCCATATCCGCATTTATAGCGAGGCCTGGTGGGAAGGCTTTCCGCCCACTGATATTCGCAGCTTGTTGGGCCTCTTCCGCTTTATGGCACAGCAGGCAGCGCCAAGCGATCCCGATTGGCGCACGCCCTGGGAACGCGACGCCGAACCTGACGAACTTGCTGCCTATGAAAATAGTCAATTCGAACGCAGTGTAGCCTATCTCAAGCAATTGAATAAGCTATAAGCGTACTTTAGGAGTTAGGCCCTTACGTGTCTCGCTCCTTGGAACCTTTTCACTCTTATCTAAAGGATGAGCTATGAACAATCCACTCGATTTATTCCGCCTCGATGGGCGTGTGGCACTTATCACTGGTGGTGGCGGCGGCTTCGGTGAAGTCTTTGCCGAAACCTTGGCGAGCGCAGGAGCTGACCTTGTGCTACTTGGCCGCCGCAAAGAGGTCGTAGATGCTGCGGCCGAAAAAGTAGCCGCCAAAACCGGTCGCCGCGCGATCGGCATTTCGGCAGACGTTACCAACGCCGAACAAGTCGCCCAAGCGCAAGAAGAAGCCCTGAAAGCCTTCGACAAAGTCGACATCATCATCAACAATGCCGGCGTCAACCTGCGCCGCCCGACCGTCGACTGGACGCCCGAAGAATGGCAGCAAGTGCTGCAAGTCAACCTGACCGGCCCATTCTTGGTCTCGAAAACCTTCGCACCTAAGATGCTCGAGAATGGTTGGGGACGCGTGATCAATATCAGCTCGATGTTCGGTTTGGTCGGCTTTGGCGAGCGTCCGGCCTACACCGCCGCCAAAGGTGGTCTGATCCAGCTCACCCGCACCATGGCACTCGAATGGGCGCCCAAAGGCGTAACGGTCAATGCGATCGCGCCCGGCCCCTTCGAAACCGAGATGAATCGCCCGCTGATCGAGAACCCTGTTCTCTATCGCTCATTCGCCGACAAAATCCCGCTCGGACGCTGGGGCCGCCTGCCCGAGATCGCAGGCCCGATCCTCTTCTTAGCTTCCGAGGCTTCCAGCTTTATGACCGGCGCCGTACTTACCCTTGACGGTGGTTGGACAGCCCAATAATCGTTCGGCGAACAACCCTATTCGTCTATAACTGCTGCGAACAATCAAAGGAGATTCAACAATGAAGGGCAAACGCGGTATTATCACCGAACCGTACAAAACCGAGATCGAAGAGTACGAGATCGCCGATCCAAAAGAAGGTGAGGTCTTGGTCGAGACCGAAGCCAGCGGCATCAGCCCAGGCACCGAGCTCGCCATCTACACTGGCATTCACCAGTGGCTCAACGATCCGACCAACAAGTGGGCCAAGTTCCCCTTCCGAGGTGGCTATAGCGCTGTCGGCCGTGTGCTCAAAGTCGGCCCAGGGGTCACCCGCTTCAAAGAGGGCGATCGCGTGATTTGGCCTGGCCGCCACGAAAGCCACGCTGTTGTATTGGCCGAAGGCGACACCGCCGACATTTGGCCGATCGCCGATCACGTTCCAGCCGCTTCGGCTGCCCTCCTCTCGCTGGGCCGCTTCCCCTTCACCGCTTTGGTGCGCTGCTCAACCATTTTAGGCCAGTCGGTCGCAGTGCTCGGCCTCGGTTTGATCGGCCAAATCGCTACGCGCCTCTTCAATGCCGCCGGAGCCTACCCGATTATCGGCATCGACTCGGTCGAACAGCGCCGCATCTGGGCCCAAGCCACCTACGGTGTGCGCACGCTCAACCCAGCCGAAGGCGACGCGCTCGAAAATCTCAAAGCGATGCTCGGTGGCAAACGCGCCGATATCGTCGTTGATGCAACCGGTGTGCCCGCTGCGCTCCAAGATGCGCTACGCTTAGTCACCGATGGCGGTCAAGTCATCCTGGTGGGCAGCCCGCGCGGCATCATCCAAAACTTTGACAGCTACTGGGACCTGCACGGTCGCTCGGTCTCAATCATCGGTGCCCACGGCTCGGCTGTCGGCATCCACCCGCGCGATAAGTTCCCCTTCACCCGCAGCCGCCAACTGCCGCTCTTGGTTCACTTCCTCGAAAGCGGCAAACTCAAGCTCGACGATCTGGTCACCCATCACGTACCCGGCGATCAGATCGGCGAGATGTACGAAGGTCTGCTCAACAAGCGCAACGACTACCTAGGCGTCGCTCTCCACTGGGACGTCTAAACACACATAAAAGGGATCAAGTCGGAAGCATATGTTTCCGACTTGATCTATCCCAAAACAGGTATTCCAGCGGCCTCACGCCATCTAACCCCCACCCATACCTGAAACAGGTGTAAAAGGTTACTACGCTATCCCGTGCTCATTTGGTAACACAAGTCTGTATAAATAAGGTAGAACACTCTACTAGAGAGATAGAGTGGTGCATATCAAATCCGGTTGATGATTTCAAGGCTCTGGCGGTATGGTCTCTCCCTTCCATTCGGTCCTCAGCGCGTCCGCCTACGGCTACCAACGGCCCGCCCACCAACGAAGTCGTATCGGTGCGTACGCAGCGACCGCCCAACTAGGCGATCATACAAGCAGACGTTGTACAAACTACGTATGAGCCTCAAAGAGCGCATATCTTTCAACCGAACGTTGTGTAATCTTATTCATCGCAACAATCGATCTGTTGTACTATCGTAAACATAGACTTGGAATGAAACAAGGTTTGCCAATCTTGCAGCTACCTGAAGCACATTCCAAATAAGAGAACTATTCAGCCGATAATCGATCGGTTCTTTAACAACACAACCTGTTACAGTCAATAATATGAAATCCGCTTGAATCGTCGTATTTTGGGGCGATCTCTCGGCACACAGCTACAACAGCGAGGTTACGGGAGAGCTGTTGGTAGCCGTAGGCGGACGCGCTAACAGCCCTTTTTGGGAAAGCGACCAGACCGCCAGAGTGCTCAACTCAGTAAGCGGATTTGATATTACTGTCAATAAGCACCTAGAAAAGCCTTATATAAGGTCCTGATAGCTACCACAACGTGTAACGCAGAATGTAGCAAACGAGATGTAATTTGTAGAAATGCGAAGGCAACAAATTATTAAAAATGACAATATCTCGTACTATGCACTTCTGTCCTACACGTGGTACTAGATAGGCTTCACCCCCAAGTCCCGTCTGGATTAATTGACGCAGCCTATCTGGATCGTGTACAATGAATTTTGGAATGGGGAATCCTATGTTCAAAGCACTCATAGGAGTGTTACAGGTAACCAGCCGCCTTCAAATGAGGAAAACACATTCCTACTTGCAAGAACCTCCAAAATCTGCGCCCCATACAAAATAGTGTACATTGCGTCATCGACACTTTGATAAGTATGTAATTCGACCGTAATCTCGAATTCTTGAATGGGGTAGCAAGTGTAGGTAGAGTGAAGGTATGACCCCGACCTGGGAAGTTGGAACGATTGTGTGGAACAATCGTCGTGGGGGAATGGCATTCACATGAAACGTATCATCTTAGTAGAACGCACGATCATTCCTCCTTTTGGAGAACCAGCGCGCGAACTACGTATCCTAAATAAGCCGCTCTGGCTGCTCCAACGTGACTTGCTCAAGAGTCACTGCAAGGGAGCGTTGGAGGTAGACTCTCTCGATGCGATTCCTGCCAGTGAGCGTGGGCCCCTGCTTGTTCATAAAGACAATCTCTATTTTAATCAAGAGCTTGTCGATACCTTCATATCTAAAGCAGTAGCATCTGGTAAACCCTGCCAAATCGCATTCCAGGCACCGGTCCCAGAACGACGGATCAAAGGGGACCTCTCCATCGCCGAACACGCTATTCGCCTTCAGAGCGGCATTCGTCGCCAAGGTGACGTGTTCGTTGCTGACATGTACTACTTTCCAGATGGTGTTGTCAAAGACCCCATGCCACTGGTGATCGATACCGAGGCGACCAATATGGGGTATTACCATATTCCGCGTTATATGGGAGGTGACCAAAACAATCTCAGCTTCCATGTACCGCTACGGGCCTTTCTCTCGATCGAAAACTGGGTTCACGTCTTTATGGCAAACTCGCCGTTTGGCGTCTTCGCCCTCGGGCGTGCGCACGAAGCCATCATGAATCGTGGACGTTTGGCCAATTTCTTTCACTGGACCCGTGACGACTGGTCGGCATTCTGGCAAAAGCTTGGGTTTGTTGTAACAACCATCAAAGATAAGTATAATCCTCTTGGTGCCCAGTGGCGGAATTCATTCCTTGCCAATTCGAAATTGGTCAAAATCGGCAAAAACTGTTCGATTGACCCAACAGCCATTATTCACGGCCCAACGATCATCGGTGATAATGTATACATCGGTGCTGGAGCTGTCATCACAAATAGCTTAATCGGCAGCAATGTCAACATCATGCAAGGCTGCCAAGTGATGTTAAGTGTCGTCAGCGATCGATGTTATCTTCCATTTAACGCCGCGTTGTTTATGACAACCCTAATGGAAAACTCGATGGTGGCTCAAAACTCCACGCTACAACTCTGCGTTGTAGGACGTAATACCTTTATCGGTGCAAACAATGTTTTCACCGACTTTGACCTGCTTGGCAAACCACTGCAAACGTTCCACAATGGCAAACTGCAAGAAGTTGGTTTACCCATCTTGGGATCAGCCGTCGGTCACAATGTCAAAATCGGAAGTGGCTTTGTTATTTACCCAGCTCGTATGATTGGTTCTAATTCAACCCTACTGTATACACAAGAGAATACAGTTGTTGGTAAAAATGTATCTGGTCTTGATCCAAATGATGTGGATGAGGAGACAGGCGAGCCTCGTCGTCTCGTGTATCGCTGGCCGCATATCTATCAATTGGATCAAGGCGGTTCGCTTACCGTGCCACCGCAGCCAACGCCGCAGCCTGTTGAGGATCGCCCGTCGTCACGACCAGTTACTGCGCGCCATGCGTCGGCGCGTCTGTTGCGCTAGGAGGATTTCGCTGTGAGCAAAGAAAAAATACTGGTCGTTGATGATGCACCCGATATCTCAAGCCTTCTCAAGATCTACTTCACGTCGCAAGGTTATGAGGTTATGACGGCTATGCGTGGTCAGACCGCGCTGGAGATCTGCCAAAAAACGCCGCCGAACCTAGCGTTGCTAGACGTAAACCTGCCCGACATGGAAGGCTACGATATCGGCAAAGCTCTGCGTGCCAGTGCCCGCACTCGACACATTCCGATCATTTTCATTACGGCACGCGGTGAACGCCAAGACAAGCTCAAGGGTCTCGGCGAGGTTCAAGCCCAATACTATATCGTCAAGCCCTTTGACCTTGAAGAGGTGCATACCATCGTCAAGAATCAACTTGACGAAGCCCGCCGTAAAAATCAACTTAACCCGGTTACCAATCTGCCGACTGCCGAGCTACTCAACGAGCAGTTGCGTAATCTGCTCGTGACCGATGGTTGGGCCATGGCGACTATTCATATCAACGGCTTTGAAACCTTTATTCAGGCCTATGGAGCCGTTGTTGGTGAAGATGTGCTGGCCTTCGCCGCTCTGCTGATTCGCGAAGTGGTTAACGAACTCGGAACCCCTGACGACTTTGTTGGTCAGATGGTGGTTGGCCCCGATTTTGTGATCACCTCGACGCCCGATCGTATCAAAGCGATCTGTGACAAGCTCATGGAGCGTTTCGATAACGATGTTGGCTTGCACTACAACTATATGGATCGCAAACGCGGCGGTATCCAGATCCAAGATGAGCTCGGACAGCAGCGCCTGGTACCTTTGATGTCGCTCTCAATCGGCGTGCTCGCCAGCCCAGACGGGCCGTTCTACGACATTCGAGAACTGAGCGAGACCGCCGCCGAAACTCGCCAACGTGCAATGACCGAAGCCCGTGAACTGGGCAAGAAGAGCCATGTGCGCTACGGACGAGTTCGTTAAAACGCAAATCGAAGCGAACCAATACGACAGACATTGCGATGCTTCTAAGAAGACCTGCTGAAGAGGAAATCTCTTCAGCAGGGATCCTTACATTCGAACGGACTTTATTAGGGATCAAGTGCCGAGATTCGTCTCGTACAACTTGTGAAGATCTACGATCTATACGTTTATTCCTATAAAGCGAATTTCATACGCACGATTCGATTGTTGTAAAGCGAGATCGCTACTATAAATGCCTCTGTTTGAGGTTTCGTTCTAGCCAGCATGCGTCGTAACGACCGCCATGCAACCCTGAGGAGCACTTCTTGCGGTATGGACGCCACCATTGCATCACTTCAAAGTTGGGAATTATTCGCACAGCTAGCCGTTTATCGACAGCGAGAGACTAGTGCGTCTGATCTCCCTACACTACTTGAGCATATCGCCGAAATGCTTCAACGGGCGCTTCCGCACCCGTGGGGCGTATTGGTCGTTACTGAGCGAGATATTGTACGAGCCTCGACCGCTTGGGGGCTTGATTCCGAACTCGCCCAAAGCTATATCGACCAAGAAGTAGAACTTCCTAAGGGAGCGCTCAACTTCCCTTTCCAAACAAACCAAACCGAGAGCGGTTATCTATTGCTGGCTCCGCTACCAGAATCACTTCCTAACCTCGATCAAGGCTTTGGAAACGCTGTTGCCGCTCAAATCGGTCTTCTGATCGACGTGCACTTGCGCGATCGCACCGAACGTTTGAACGCAGCGCTCCAAAAACTAACTCATACAACTGGCGCCCAACCGCTGCTTGAAGAATTATTACAAACCACATTAAAAGAGTTCGCAAGCGTTGTTCCCTTCGACCAAGCGCTTGTGTTATTGCCAGATGAAGATCCAAACCGCACTCAAGCGGTCAAAACCAATGCGATCAATCTGCGCCCGGTCTATAGCATCGCACCCAAAAGCGGCTTGACTCTCCCTCCTGCTACAGACAGCATCTATCAATCGGTGCTGAATGAACAAGAGGCCCAAATCGTCACGCTTTCGCAGGGCAGTATCCAGCCAAGTCAAAGCAACAAAGCGACATTGGCCTTTGTCGATCTGACCGGCAATGGCATGATCATCCCCATACCGATCGGTAATGAGGGCTTTGGCCTTTTGGTGATCGCCAGCGATACGATCGATCGTTATAGCGCTGTGGAACGCGATGCTGCTGTTGCGCTCGCAAAGCAAGCCGGACAACTGATCGCCGTCAATCGCCGCTACACTCAACAGCTTCAGCGAGCTCGTGAGCTGTTTGTGCTCTATGAAAATAGCCAAGTTATCAGCTCGACCGCTCAGCTCGATCAGATGCTCGATCGTCTGCTCGAAAATATAGCTCTGGCGATGAATGCTGAGGCTTGTGTGATCGGTCTAGTTGACCTTGAAAAACAATCGCTGCTGCGCGTGGCCGCCACCACAGGTATCGACATCGAGAACGATCCAACAGGCCAGGTCTTCTCACTGCGTGAGATACCCGAGCTGCAGAGTCTGCTCAACAGCGACTCGCCGCACTTCGTTAACCATATCAGCGACCAGTCAACAGAGGGTGAGAGCGTCGATACGCCCGCTAAGGTTGTTCTATCAGCGCTGGGTTTTGCAAGCGGCGTCGTGTTGAGCATGCGCACTCAAGAGCGACCCATCGGCCTACTAGGTATCGGTTATGTCGACCCAACCCGCGTGCTCAATCGTGGCGACTTCAACTTGATTACGACTCTTACCAATCAAGTAACAACCGCAATTGTCAATGCGCAGCTCACCAGTAGTGAACAACGCCATAGCTCAGAGCTTACGCAACTGGAAGAGATCAGCCAACTGCTGAGCAAGAGTAGCTCGTTCGAAGAGACGATCTTCACCTTGGTCACTGGGGTGAACAAGCTTCTTCCAGAGTGCACTATCGATATTTATACCTTTGATCGCGATAAAAACCACTTCAAGCAGGTCGTGGCGGTAGGACCGGACCGCGCCATCGTGAATGAAGAGGTATTTGAAGAAGAAGGGTTGCTCGGCTGGTTGAGCCGCCATCGCCGTTCTCTGCTATTGAACGATTTAGAGCACTACTCGCCAGTACCCATCAATCTGCAACCCCGCAGCGAAGAGCCGATCTACCGTTCTTACCTCGGCATACCTTTGTGTGTCGGCGACGACCTGATCGGCGCGCTGGAGCTACGTAGCCCACAGATCGCGCATTTTAACGAGCATCACGAACACCTTGTCAACATTATCGCTGGACACGCAGCTCATGCGCTTCAGAACTCACTCTACTTCAGCCAGACCGATGAGCATCTCCGCTGGCGTATCGAGCAACTGAGCGCGCTGCAACGCATCAACAGCCAGCTCACAATGGGGCACTTCCTAAGCGATATCTTGACGTTCGTGCTCGAACAAGCGCTGCGAGCTACCACTGCCAACCAAGCCTACATTGCGCTCTACAATACCAAGGCGACCGATGCATCACTGTTAACAGAGAGTGCTTACCATATCGTTGCGCTCGAGGGCTATCCCAGCGATATCACTCAGAGCTTGACAGGTCAACCTCTGCCCAAAGATGCCTATACAGCACAGAAGGTGCTCGCACAAGGCCAGCCCGAGCTGATCGATCAGATTCAAGAGCCAGAGAGCCTGAGCATCACCTGTAAAGGCGCACGATCGCTCTTGGCCGTTCCCATCTTCTACGAAGCTCAAGTTGTAGGCGTGATCGCCCTACATTCAAACTTGATGCAGGGCTTCGACCACGACGCGGTGGAGTTTGTGCGCGCCCTGGCCAGTCAAGCGGCGATCGCGATCGGCAATGCCCAACGCTATGAAGACCAAGTGCATCTCAATGCGATGCTCCAGCACCGCGCTACCATGCTCAATAGCGTGCTGCAGATCGGCCAAGCACTGCGCGCCGACCATCCGCTCGAAGAGGTGCTGGCCCACGTGGGCGAGAGCGTGATCGATGCTACCGGCTTCCGACGGGTGATCTTCTACCTGATCGATCAGGATAGTCCTGAAGTGATGACCGCGATCGCCGCAGCCGGTGTGCCGCTCGATGATCTGGCTCGCTATCGCGAACTGCAACTCCCTGTTGATATGGTGCTGCGTTCGCTTGATCCAAGCTTCCGCATCGGGCGAAGCATCTTCCTGCCGTCAGCTGAAATCGAGAAGATCAGCAACGAATATAACTTGCCCTTCTTCGAAGGAACCTTCCGTACCCAAACGCCAAGTGACGTGCTGCTTGCGCCGCTTTATACACCCTACAATCGCCAACTGATCGGCTTAATGCTGATCGACGATCTGCACGAGCAGCGAAGCCCGACCGAACGAGCAGTCGAGCCGCTAGCGATTTTTGCAGACCAAGCGGCGATTGCGATCGAAAATATTCAACTGGTGCGCTCGGCTCAAGATCAAGCCAACCAGATGCGTGCGCTCTTCCAAGCCGGAACGATCGCTGCATCAACCCTCGACTTAGATGCGCTCTTGAGCCAAGTTTATACCCAGATCGAGACCTACATCGGCGCTTCAAGCCGCTGCACCTTGGTCTATTACGATGCCGACCGCGAGAGTCTTCAGGTTCGCCATCTGGCCTCGCAGGTTGGCAAGATCAATCGCAAACAGAATCAGATCGATCAAGCGCTCGGAAAGGCGATTATCGAGCTTGGCGAGTCGCTGTTGGTACACGATCTTGCAGCCGAAGCCGACGAACTGATCGCCAAGAACTTCCCGCTCAAAGGTGATAAAGAGTTCCGCTCGCTGGTGGCTGTGCCGCTCTATAGCCAGAAACGGGTGATCGGTACCATCATTCTGCGCCATCAGGAGCCCAATTACTATCACGAACGTGATATCACCTTCTTAGGTGCGCTCAGCCATATTCTGGCGATCGCCATCGAGAATATCGGTCTCTTCCAAGAACGCGAAGAGCGCTTGCAGGCATTGGCGGTCATCAACCAGATCAGCACAATCGCCAGTTCAACGCTCGATCTCGAACAGATCTTGCCGCAGGTCTATCAATGTTTGCACGAATTCCTGCACATGGATGCCTGCTCTATCGTGATTAAGCATACCGGAAAAGATAACAGCGCGCTTTATTTCACGGTAGATGGAGGGGTTCAAGATCTGCGCTATGTAGCAGATGAACTGGAACCCAACAGCCTAAGCAACTACATTATGCAAACAGGCCAGCCTTTGCTCTTTGATAATCTCAAAAAAGCAAAGTTGCCAGCCAATTATGAGCCAGTCGAGCTTGATAAGCAAAAGCGCTCGGCTTCTTGGCTTGGTGTTCCGCTCATTGTTGCTGATGCAACTTCAACAAGCAACCAACGCGAAGTGCTGGGCCTGATCTCGATCCAGAGCAACAAACCGAACGCCTTTACCAAACGAGAGCTCTCGTTTATGGCGACGGTCGCTAGCCAGATCGCCCTCAGCGCGCAAAATGCGCTTCTGTACGCACAAGCCGAAGAACGCGTTAAGCAAATCGGCTCAATTAACCATATCTCTTCGGTTGCGGCTTCGACCCTCGCAACCGAGGATATCTACCAGGCGGCGGTAACGGCTGTCGCTCGCGCCAACGAAGTTGACCGGGTCGAACTGGTACTCTACGATCGACCAACGGGTACGGCTACGATTGTGGCTGAATATGCGCCAGGTGTCGAAAACAAGCGTCTCACTTTCTCGCTGCTTCAAAATCCCCTGGTCGCTTGGATGGATGAACATCAACGTCCGTTCATCTCAAACAACCCCTTGGAAGAGCCGCTGTTGGCTTATATTCATGGCCTTGTGCGCCAGATGAATATCACAGCGATCGCGTTCATTCCGCTGATTGTGGGCGGTGAAGTCATCGGTACATTCAGCCTAGACTTCGTTGGCCGACAGGGCAAATTCAGCGAGACCTCGATCGAACTCACTCGTACTATTGCAAATCAGACGGCTACCGCCATCAAGAACGCCCGCCTTTTTGGCGAAGCTCAGAACAATGCAACAGCATTTCAACGCAAAGTGGACGAACTTTCTACACTCCTCGACGCAGCACGACTCTTAAGCTCGTCATTGCGACCAGACAAAGTGCTCGATAACCTGATGGAATTGGTCAGTCGCCAGTTGAATGTTCACACTGTTGCCCTTTGGACAATCAACAGCAATGGTATGCTGACCCCATCGGCTATGGTTGGAATTCCACCTGAAGCTGCCAGCACCATGCGCGTGCCAATCGGCAAGGGTATGACCGGCCAAGTTGCCGCAACCGGCCAGCCGCTGATTGTGACCGATGTGGAAGCCGATGGTCAATCGCTCTACCCCGACTTCCAGCGGCGCAATGGGCTGACCTCATACATGGGCGTCCCGGTTATCTTCCACGAGCGTACAATCGGTGTTTTGAGCGTAATGACGATGGATCGGCGCGATTTCGAAGCCGATGAAATGTTGCTCTTGGCAGGCTTGGCCGACCAAGCTGCGATCGCGCTCGAAAACGCCCGATTGTTCGAACAACGTGAACGCCGTATCAATGAGCTGACCACCTTCAATGCGATCGCGACCAGCATCAACGCAGCCAACGAGCTAGATGAGCTGATCCAAGTGCTTCACGCTGGTATCAGCGACATTCTCGATACAAGCACCTCGTTCGTTGGTCTGTATGAAGCGATGTCTCAGGAAGTCTCGTTTAAAGTCGCCCGCATTAACGGCGTCGATGTAGACCTTCCGCCGCTTCAATTCGACGATCCAAATGCGTTGACAGCGCGCGTAGTGCTCGATATGCGCCCGCTCTTACTGCGCACACCCGATGAGATCGCCGCCTTAGCGCCGACCGGTGCAGAGATCGGTCTCGAATCGATCGGCACCTACCTGGGTGTGCCGATTACGACCGGTGGCGATGTATTGGGTATTATCGTCCTCCAGAGCTCAGAACCCTATGCCTTCGACACCGAAGACGAGCGCTTCTTAACGACCGTGGCAGGTCAAGCGGCCACCGCTATCAACCGCGCTCACCTCTTCAGCGATCGCGAACGCCGCCTGCGCGAAGTGACCGCATTGAAAGATATCGGTAGCGCCCTGGTAGGAACGCTCGACCCGAACCAAATGGCCGAGCAACTGCACCACGAGCTGTCGCAGGTGCTCAACACCAGTACATCGTACATTGGCCTGTACAACGCCGAAACACAGCAAATCACCTATCCCGTGGCCTACAAGAATGGTACACGGCTTAGCTTGGCGCCCAAACAGCTTCAAGATGGCCCAGATGCGTGGGTTATTCGCAACCAAGCCCCGATTTTGAGCGAATCGCTCGAATTGGGCGAGCAGATGATGCTTGAACTGTGGGGCGCACCGCCCGACCAGAAGGCGAGCGACTTCCTGAGCGAGTCGTTTATGCTCGTTCCGATCAGTTCGGGCGACTCGGTCTTGGGCATCATTAGCATTCAGAGCGATCAGCCGCGCGCCTTCAACGCTGACGACCTGCGCTTTGTGACAACGGCAGCTAACCAAGCCGCTGTCTCGATCGCGAACGCGCGCCTCTTCAGCGAACGCGGCCGCCGTATCGCAGAGCTGGCGACCTTCAACGAGATCGGCCAAGCCCTAAGCTCAACGATCTCGATCGAAGAGCTGCCCATGCTGATCTATCGCCAGACCAGCCGTCTGCTCAAGATCACCAACTTCTATATGGCGCTGTTCGATGAGCGAACCAACCAAGTCACCTTCCCGCTCTATATCGAACACGGTCAACATCTGACCATTCCGCCGCTGCAAGAAGGCAATAGCCTGACCGAGTACGTTATTCGCAAACGAGAGCCGCTGTTGCTGCAAGGCGACAATGTCCTTGAACAGATCAGGGCGCTGGGTATCGAGCCGTTAGGCCAGATCTCCGCCTCGTGGTTGGGCGTGCCGATGGTCAGCGCAGACAAGGTCGTCGGTGTAATCAGCGTTCAAGACTTCGATGACAGCGCTGCCTACGGACCAGACGACGTCCGCCTGCTCTCAACGATCGCATCGTGGGCAGCGACGGCACTCGACAATGCGCGCCTCTTCCAGAGCGAGCTTAACCGCCGTACTCTGGCAGACACCTTACGCGACGTCTCGCAGTCGTTTACATCAACCTTGGCTCTGGACGAAATCCAAAGCCTCACAATTCGCCAAATGGCGCGCCTGGTTCCGTTCGATGTCGCCTTAATCTTCTTGCGCGACGAGAACCAACTCCAGCTCACAACTGGCGAAGGCATTCCGGACGAGCTACTGCAAGCGCAGCCTTTCTACGATATCGACGAGCACCAGCTGTTCAAACAGCTAACCGAACAGCATGCTTCGCTCTTCATTCCAGACCTAGAGAAAGAATCGCAGTATCATTCGCTACCGCTCTCTACGTCAAACGGTCAAAAGGTGCGCAGCCTGATCGGTGTGCCGCTTTTGGTCGACGAAGAAACGGTCGGTATCTTGTTGATAGGTAATGTCCAAGCCAATGCCTACAACACCGATGAAGCACAGATCGCTTTCGTACTAGCGAGCCAAGCTTCCCAAGCGATCCAAAACGCGCGCTTCTTCGACCGCATCACCAATATCGCGGCTGAACTTGAGCAGGCCAATACCGAGCTCGAACGACGTGTTGCTGAGCGCACAGCCGATCTCGAAGCCGAAAAGCAGCGTCTCGAAGCGATCCACTCCATTACACTTGAGCTGACCAGCTCGTTGCATATGGACGAGATCCTAAGCAAAGCGCTCAAGATGGTCTGTAACACGGTTGGGGCTGCACGTGGCAGCATTATGTTGCGCGACCCCCAAACCGGAGAACTGGTCTGTCGCGCTGTACTCTACGACGACGGCGAGGTCCGAGCCGAACACAGGCCGATCAGCTTCTCGTCGGGTGGCGACGGACTGGCAGGCTGGGTCATGGAACATCAAGATGCGGTTCGCATCGACAATGTGCTCCAAGACCAGCGCTGGGTCATCGAACAAGGTCGGGCCGACGCAGTTCGCTCTGTAGTTGCTGTTCCTCTGATGTCGAACGATGCGCCTTTAGGGGTTTTGGTGCTCAACAGCCCCCACGAGGGCTTCTTCACCGACCCGCAGGTCAAACTGCTCGGCACCATCGCCAACGAGGTTGCGATCGCCGTTCACAACGCAGAGCTGTACGGCGTTATCAACGACTTCGCATCCCGTATGGGCGAATCGCTGATGCTCCAGCGCGAAGAATTCAGTAAGACCCGAGCGATCCTGCAAAGTATTACTGAAGGCGTTATCGTGCTGGACGAAGAGGGCAAGATCACGCTCTTCAACCCAGCTGCCGAGCTCATCTTGGGCATCTCAGCCAGCAGCGTGCGCGAGAAGCCTTTCGAGAATCTTGCCCAGCAAGGTGAAACCGAAGGCGCACGCAACCGTGCCCAGATGATCTATGAAGGCATTAGCCGTGGCTTCCAGAGCGCTAAAGAGCGCAATGGCATCTATAGTATCGCCTTGGAGCTTCACGAGCCAACCCAAACCATCGCAGTCAACCTTGCACCAGTGGTTGGCAACGACGGACGGCACTATGGTGAAGTGGCGGTGCTTCGCGATGTAACTCGCGAGATCGAAGCCGAACGCGCGAAACGCTCATTCATCTCTGGTGTATCACACGAGCTGCGCACACCGCTTACTTCGATCAAGGGCTTCGTCGATCTATTGTTGAGCGGCCTACAAGGGCCACTCACCGAGGCTCAAAGCTACTCCTTGAGCGTCGTGAAGACCAACTCGAACCGCTTGATGGACCTGATCAACGACATCTTGACCATTTCGAGCATCGAGTCTGGTAAGATCGAGCTGCAAATGACCCAAGTGCAGATCCGTGATATCATTAACGATGTCCTTCAATCTCTCACCTTAGAGGCAGAGCGCAAACGGCTCCAGGTTAGCGTGCAGATCGAAGACGATCTACCCGATATCACTGCCGATAAGCGTCGCTTGACGCAAGTGGTATTCAATTTGTTCTCAAATGCAGTAAAATATACATTCGAAGGCGGACATATCTCTGTACGGGCATTCCGCAATCCCGCTGGTTTACTACAGGTAGAAGTGGAAGATACAGGCGTGGGTATGTCGCCTGATCAAATGGAGAAGCTCTTCCGACCCTTCTACCGCGCTGACAACCCCCTTCGCGAAGAAGCTGGCGGAACCGGCCTCGGTTTATCGATTGCAAAATCACTCATTGAAGAGCACGGTGGAGAACTTTGGCCAACCAGCGAGTTGGGCAAGGGCAGTATCTTCCACTTCGTTATTCCCGTGCAGCAGGCTAAAGCAACAAGTGCTGATAGGGATACCGCGTGAGCGCAATTTTATTAGACAGTCGGCTACTCCACTATGAGGTCTTTGGCCGTGGACAGCCGATCATCTTCTTACATAGTTGGGTTGGCTCGTGGCGCTACTGGGTGACCACCATGGAACACGCTGCCGAGCGCTATCGCTCCTATGCCCTCGACTTTTGGGGTTTCGGCGAAAGCGAGCGTGACCGAGGCGGGTTTACGATCGAGGCATACGTAGACCTCCTCTTCAATTTCATGGATAACATGGGCATCTCGCGCGCCAACTTGGTAGGCCATGGTCTTGGTGGCATGGTTGCGGTTCGTGCTGCACGCCAGCAGCCCAACCGTTTCCTCAAAATTATGATCGTTTCGACTCCGCTTCAGGGTACGATCGTAAGCCAGACGGCTAAACCGGGCACTTTGTCGCGCCTCTTCGGTCGCACCAGCCCTTCAGCGACTTGGTCGAAACTGATCAAACAGATGGATTTTGTTGATCCTGAGATCGGAAAAGAGATCCAGGAAGATACAGAAAACCTGACCGAAGAAGTGATATCGCAAGTTCAGGAATCGATGAATGCAACCGATTTGCGACCTGACTTGGCATCGTTAGACTTGCCGCTTTTGGCAGCCTATGGTGAAAAAGACAGCATTATTCCAATTGAACATGCGAAGTTTATCGAAACAAGCAATCAACCGACTCATCAATTAATTACTCTGCCACGTTCAAATCACTTCCCATTTCTTGATGAGCCTCCGATCTTTCAGCGTTTATTGCTAGACTTCTTGGCTAGTCAAGGAACGCCCGTCGAGATCAAAGAGCTCTGGCGACGCAAAGTCTCGCAACGCGAGTACCTCTAACCATCTCTTTAGCGATACTTATACAAAGCCACCCTTTTCAGCAGGGTGGCTTTTATTATGACGTTGTATAGTATCTGTCCCATGAGTTCAAGGCTCAGGCGGCGAAGTTCCTAGCTTCCATTCAGCCCTGACCGCGTCCGCCTACGGCTATCAGCAGGGCTAGTCTGCCCTCATCCCCAGCTCTTCTCCCGCAATCTCTACATTACCCACAAATCGACATACGGTCAGAGTTATCTGCCCTCACCCTCCGGCCCCCTCTCCCGCACTGCGGGCGAGGGGCGAATGTTGATGTTGTATGCGAACGATCGCCTTTTGCTGCCGACACGACTTTTGGGTAATGCATAGCACTGCGGGCGAGTGGTGAATGTTGATGTTGTATGCGAACGATCGCCTTTTGCTGCCGACACGACTTTTAAGTAATGCATAGCTCCCGCAATAGCGGGAGAAGGGAGCAGAGCTGTCCATTCTCAAAACGCTCTATTACCCCATAGCTCCAACAAGCTCAACCGATGTAAGCATTGTTGGCTCCGATAGCTTCTGCAAGGTTTCTTGGCTGCCTTGGGCAGTGAAAGGCATCGTTTGAACCTGCAAGCTGCTTGCAGCTGGCAGGTCGCAGCGAAGGCAACGAAGGCAGCGAAAGTAGCTGCCTCTTGTGTGGGAGGAATGTTGGTAGCCGTAGGCGGACGCGCCAGAGGCCTTTTTGTGGGGAGAGACGACACCGCTAGAGCGCTAAACACTTTAAGCGGATTGGAGAGAAGACCGAGCGATGTCGCAGCAATAGCACATAGAAACGGCCCTCCACATACGTCGTATGCAGAGGGCCGTTATTTGTATGATGAGGACTAGAAGTCCATACCACCCATACCGCCAGCACCGCCGGTAGCAGCGGGCTTCTCTTCGGGTACGTCGGTGATCAGGGCCTCGGTGGTCAGGATCATACCAGCGATCGATGCAGCATTCTGCACGGCGCTGCGGGTCACCTTAACCGGGTCCATAATACCATTCTCGATCAGGTTGACGAACTCGCCGGTCAACACGTTGAAGCCGTAGTTCTTGTTGTTCTGCTCCTTCTGGCCACGGCGAACAGCGTCGATGATGACGGAGCCATCAGCGCCAGCGTTGCGGGCCAAGATGCGGAGCGGCTCCTCGAGAGCGCGGCGCAGGATCTGGATACCAACCTTCTCGTCCTCGTGAGCAACGGTTACGTTGTCGAGAGCCGGGATAGCGTTGATCAGAGCAACACCGCCACCGGGAACCATACCTTCCTCGACACCTGCGCGAGCAGCGCTCAGAGCGTCCTCAACGCGGTGCTTCTTCTCCTTCAGCTCGGGCTCGGTAGCAGCACCGACCTTGATGACAGCGACGCCACCAGCCAGCTTAGCCAAGCGCTCCTGCAGCTTCTCGCGATCGAAGTCACTTGTGGTGGTCTCGATCTGAGCGCGGATCTGCTCGATGCGGCCCTGGATAGCAGCCTCGTCACCGCGGCCTTCAACGAAGGTGGTGCTGTCTTTGTCGGCGATAACCTTGCGAGCGCGGCCCAGGTCCTCGATGGTAGCGCTGTCGAGCTTGCGGCCGATCTCTTCGGAGATCAGGGTACCACCGGTCAAGGTAGCGATGTCTTGCAGCATAGCCTTGCGGCGATCGCCGAAGCCAGGAGCCTTGACGGCCAGAGCGTTGATGGTACCGCGCAGCTTGTTGACAACCAGGGTTGCCAGAGCTTCGCCATCGACATCCTCAGCAACGATCACCAGGTTCTTGCTGACCTGGAGAACCTTCTCGAGCACCGGCAGAATGTCGCTGATAGCGCTGATCTTCTTGTCGGTGATCAGAATGTAGGGGTCATCCAGCTCGGCGACCATGCGCTCGGAATTGGTGGTGAAGTAGGGCGAGATGTAACCGCGATCGATCTGCATACCTTCGGTGTATTCCTTCTCGAAGGCGATGCCCTTGCTCTCTTCAACGGTGATCACGCCATCCTTGCCAACCTTCTCCATCACTTCAGCGATCAGCTCACCGATCTCGGTGTCGCCAGCGCTGATGGTAGCGATGTGAGCGATGTCGGCGCGGTCGCGCACAGGGTTGGCCGAAGCGACGATCGAGTTGATCACGGCCTCGGTGCCCTTGTCCAAACCACGCTTGAGCAGCATGGGGTTAGCACCAGCAGCAACGACCTTCAGACCTTCGTTTACGAGAGCCTGAGCCAGAACGGTAGCGGTGGTGGTACCGTCACCAGCAACGTCGTTGGTCTTGGAAGCAGCCTCTTTGAGCAGCTGCACGCCCATGTTCTCGAATGGATCCTTCAGCTCGATTTCCTTAGCAACGGTTACACCGTCGTGGGTTACGGTCGGGGATCCAAACTTCTTGTCAATAGCAACGTTGCGACCACGGGGGCCAAGGGTGGTTTTAACAGCCTCGGCGATCGTGTCAACACCACGCTTAAGCGCGCGGCGAGCCTCTTCATTGAAATATAACTGCTTCGGCATAGCCGTAGAGTCCTCCTCGAAAAGAAATTTTTACACCAGATTATGATGCAGACAAACTATCGGGCAAGCATAGGATTGTATCACAGAGCAAACCTACGAGCCACACAATAGGTGATCTGGATCAAAAATTATTCTTGGATGATACCCAGAATGTCCTTCTCGGACAGAATGAGGTACTCCACATCATCGATCTTGAACTCGGTGCCGCTGTACTTAGCGAACAGAACCTTGTTGCCAACAGCAACACTCACAGGGATGAGCTTGCCCGAATCATCGCGGCGACCCTCGCCAACGGCCAGAACGGTGCCCTCTTGGGGGCGCTCCTTGCTGGCGGTATCAGGCAGGTAAATACCACCCTTAGTCTTCTCTTCGCGATCAACGGGTTTAACAACAACCCGGTCACCTAATGGTCGAATTCGGAAGTCCGCAGCCATAGCAGACCGCCCTCCTTATATGAAATACAATACAACACCTTGCTTTTTAGCACTCTTCGATGTTGAGTGCTAACTCGAATGTAATGATAATGGAGGAGAAAGGGTTTGTCAAGTACTTTTTGGCACTCTCGACCGAAGAGTGCTAAATGTACAGAGAGGGTTGAACAGGGAAGGGAAGGAATGAGGACAGTAAGTCGTATTATACCAGAGATTAGCAAATGGGTTAAGCTTGGAGCCCTGTATGGGCTCCAAGCTCGCTTGAGTGTAAAGCTATCGACATTGCATCCAAAAGAATATTAACGGACAGAGCCTCGTCGGAACAGGTTAACGATGCCAAGCAGCACAATGGCACCAATGAACGACACGATCAACGATGGAAGGTTGAAGCTGCCATCGTTAATATTGACACCGTTGAAGCCGAGCATACTGAAAATGAAGCCGCCCAAGAAGGCTCCAACGATACCAACTACGATGTTCAGCAATGCGCCTTGTTGTGCATCAGTGCGCATAACGATACTTGCCAACCAACCTATCAATGCACCGAACACAAGCCAGATGATAAAGTTGATCACCGTTGACCTCCTTCAGATAGATACGATGAGGATAAGAACCAGCATCTCAGCCTCAGGGTAGTAGTGAATGAATATGCAACATTGGTACCACGATTGTTGATATTGGCTGGCATTTACAAGCGAATTACTCGCAGGGAACGTGTCAGCAAGCTAGGTGCTCAGAACAAAAGGCTTGAAAGAGCAGAATAATGACAGTTGAAGAGGCAAATCGAAGCGACTGAGAAGCACGTTGAGCAAATCTGTACCAAACAAGCTAGATAGTGGTTGTGGTTTTCGTTTGAGGCGAGAGGAAGATCGATGAACGAAGCGCAGACGTCGCACGCGCCAGAGAGCGAGTTTCAGACAGCGCTGCAGCAAGCGGGTAAAGAACGCAAAACAGTATTGGCCTTCTTCAGCAAGCAGAATTGCATCGGCTGTCGCGACCTAGAGACGCTGAGTATGAGCGATCAAGCGGTGCAAGCGTTTCTTGAAGAGCACTGTGTGGTGATCCATCTCATTCTGAATCGCCCGAGCGATAGCATGCTCTTTCGGCAGTATCAAGTGATCTGGACGCCGAGTCTGCTCTGGCTCGACCGACGTGGAGTAGCACATTACCGTAGTGAAGGCTTCTTAGGCCCACAAGAGCTCTTGGCGGCCTTGCGGATCGGGGTGGCGCGCAGCAAGCTGGCTTGGGCACGCTACCACGAGGCCCAAAGCCTGCTCGACGCAGTAGCGGACGAGCGAAACAATCCCTATGCGGCTGAGGCACTGTTCTACCTGGGCATGGTGCATTATCTTCAGACGCAGAGTCACGAGGCGCTTATGCAGGCATGGCGCCGTCTGCGCGCCGAGCACCCCAACAGCCCGTGGTGTGCGCGCATCCCCCCGCACCAAGGCGAGTAGCAATCATAAGCAAGTAGCATTCGCGCAGCTTAGGATAGTTTATTTTAACGATCATATTACGCATAAAATATAGAGCGCCCAACCGAGCATTTTCAAGTATCTCTCCCTGTATAACTCCCCTTTTCGAGACTTTATAAGAAATAACGGACCGATCTCGTCCCTTTTTGCTGCACAATTCAGCAGAAAAACTCACTAAAAGTTAATTTACACGAGCATATTTATCAAGAAATATCTTGACAATGGTAATTTATTATATTAAGATAAGCACGGCCCTAAAAATTACATTCTTCCAATCAATAAGCGCCAAGTATGGTCTGCTGTATGAAGGAGTAGAGGTGTGTCTGAGGTTATCACAATCGCGGGGAGCCCATCACTCCAATCGCGTTCCGGGGCCGTGCTCGAATACGCTCGTCAGCGGATCGAACAGACGGGCTTGAGCACACGCGCACTACGAGTGCGCGATCTGCCAGCAGAAGATCTCTTGTATGCACGTTTCGATAGCCCTGCGATCAAAGAGTGGACGGCGGCGCTTCGCCAAGCACGCGGCTTGGTGATCGCGGCTCCGATCTATAAAGCCTCCTTCAGCGGCATCTTGAAAGCGTGGTTCGATCTGTTGCCCCAGGGGATCTTCGCCGACAAAGTCATTCTGCCGATCGCCACCGGAGGATCGCCCGCGCATTTGCTGGCGATCGACTACGCCCTACGCCCTGTGCTGGCGGCGCTCGGCGGGCACCAAACACTTCAGGGCGTCTATATCGTCGATTCTCAGATCGAAGTTACGCCCTCAAGCATCGAGCTTGAAGAGACGATCGAGCTGCGTCTGCAGAGCGCAATCCACGCATTCACGCAACAACTTGCCCCCCAGATGGTGCATAACAAGCCGGTCTTTGCATCGTCCCATGCTGCCTAATTTGCCTCGCTAGAACAAGCTTATCTGCTCTGAGAAGTTTTATGGGAGGAGCATATGTCTGCGATTGGAACGATTAGCGTCCAAGCTGAAGATATTCGTAGCGAAGATGCTACTGCCCTATTAGATGAGCTCACCGAGGAGCTTAAGGCGCTTTACGAGTCGACCGATGGCAAGGCCGGCTTTGAACTGAGCGATGTAGAGCAGCCGCGCACGGCCTTTATCGTAGCGCGCATCGACGGCTATGCAGTGGGCTGCGGCGCGCTGCGCAAGATGGACGACAAGACTGCCGAAGTCAAACGCATGTACACCCGGCCCGAATACCGTCGATCGGGTGTAGCGTGGGCCATTCTGAGCGAGGCCGATCGGCTGGCGCTTGAGTTTGGCTACGATGTGATCAAACTGCAAACCGGTTACAAGCAACTGGGCGCAGCCAAGCTCTACGAACGCTTCGGCTACTTCCGCATCCCTCACTATAGCGGTAAGGCAGACTTTGTTTTGGCATTTCAGAAGAATGTCCGCGAGCTGTACGAAAAAGGGCAGCTCAACTCGCTCGAAAAGGCGGCGCTCTAGATCTAGACTGCGCGCTTGGAGGCGGCGCAGCTTGAGGCTTACCCTATGAAATTCGCCCTGTTCAGCTTGGTGATGAATGTGCCCAACGCCATCAATGGCGAGCGCTTCACGACCCAAGAGAAGTTCCAAAACATTCTCAAGCAGGCCCAACTGGCCGAAGAGCTCGGTTTCGAAGCCTACGGCGTCGGAGAGCGCCACGGGCCGCCCTTCCTCTCTTCATCGCCGCCCGTGATCTTGACGGCGATCGCCGCCCGAACCGAAAGGATCCGCCTGCTGACGACCGTGACGGTTCTGAGCGTGCTCGATCCGGTGCGCGTGGCAGAAGACTACGCCACGCTCGACCATCTCTCGGGCGGGCGTCTCGAGATCATCATCGGCAAGGGTAACGATCCGCGCCACTATCCGCTGTTTGGCATCACCGAGGCCGAACAGTGGGAATCGCTGGCCGAACGCTACCTGCTTTTGCAGCGCTTGTGGAGTGAGGAAAACGTCACGTGGGAGGGCAAGTACCGCCCGCCGCTCAAAGATGTGACGATCGAGCCGCGCCCGTACCAAGAGCAGATTCGCATCTGGCATGGCAGCGCATCGAGCACGATCTCGACCGAACTGGCGGCCAAATTCGGCGAACCGCTCTTCTCGGCCAATGCCTTTCACCACCAATCGAAGTACAAAGCCCTGATCGACCACTACCGCGAACGCCTGGCCTTCTACGGCCACGATCCGAGCAAAGCCTTGATCGGCTCGGGAGCGGGCAGCCTCTATCTGGCCAATACAACCGAAGAGGCGATTCAGCGCTTCAAGCCCTACTACAACGCTTTTATGTCAACTGCGGCGGCGCAGCACAACAAACCGCCCTTCAAAGATCTGGAAGACAACGTGGCGAACGGGCCGGTCTTGGTAGGCAGCCCAGAGCGGGTGATCGAAAAGATTTTGGATTACCACAAAGCCTACGGGCATCAGGTCTTGGCGCTGAGTGTCGACGGCCTGAGCGAAGCCGAACAGCGCGAGCAGGTGCAGCGTTTCGCCGAAGAGGTCGCGCCCGTGGTACGCCGCGAAGCGCCGGATACGCTCTGGAACGAAGCGCCTCGCCTGCGCGACGAACGAGCCGCCGCCCACAACAAACATGGTCCCACGCCCGGGCTACAGCTGTAACAGCGCTTCGTCCCCTCAACAGGTAGCGAAACTTGGTACATTCACCGAGCATATAAAAGGAGAAGGCTTGTGAGCAGTCTCGATAGACCGCTGATTCTCAGCGCTGCGATCACAGGTTTCGGCTATTACACCGGCGACACCCATCGCGCCCAGCGCTTGATCGAGCTCGATCATTACCGCGCGCTGCTGCGAGATGCGGAAGCTGGGTTGCTGAACTTCGTGCTGTTTGACGACGCACGCTCTCTAGCGCCCGATCGTTCGTTCGGACGGATCGACGCGCTCTCGTTAGCTTCGCGTTTGGCGCCCGAAAGCAAGCATGTCGGCCTTGCGATCAGCGTTCCGACCACCTACAGCGAGCCCTTCCACGTTTCGCGCGAGCTGGCCACGCTCGATTTCGTCAGCCATGGGCGGGCCGCTTGGCATGTGACCACCACCTACAGCAGCGACGAACAGGCCAACTATGGCCACGCGCCAGCGCCCTCCGAGCAAGATCGGCGCTCGATCACCAGCGAATTTGTGGAAGTGAGCCGCAAATTGTGGGACAGTTGGGAAGACGACGCCGTCATCACCGACGCCGAACGTGGCCTCTACCTCGACCCACACAAGCTGCACCACATCAACCACGTCGGACGCCACTTCAAAGTGCGCGGCCCTCAGATCACCTATCGCCCACCCCAAGGCCATGTGGTGGTAATCGCCAGCGACCATGGCGATCCGGGCGTGCCGCTCGATGTGCAAGTGGCCGATGTGCTGATTCTGCGCAGTCGATCGCTCGCCGAAGCCAAACAGGCGGCCGCCAGCTATCGCAGTGCGGCCAGCGCAGCCGGGCGCGAGATCCGCATCTTGCAGAGCGTGATCCCGATTTTGGGTGCCAGCGAGGAAGCAGCCCAGCGCCACGCCCAAGAGCTCGAACGCTCTTACAGCGCGCGCTACAGCGGCCCAGCCCCAGCCCTGCCTCTGATCGGCTCGCCCGCTCAGGTGGCAGGCGAGCTGGCAGCTTGGCAGCGGGCACAGGCCGTCGATGGCTTCCACTTTCTGCCGGCGATCTTACCCGACGATCTGGGCCAGATCGCACACGAGCTCGTGCCAGAGCTGCAACGCCTCGGTCTCGTGCTGACAGCTTACCGCGGCACCACACTACGCGATCAGCTCGGCCTGTCGCGCCCGATCAGCCAGTACCAAGGTGCGCCTTCCGAAGCCTTCACGGCCTATCAGCGCTAAGCGAGAAAGCGAAACGAGATGAGTAGCAAAAAACAGCTCCATATCGGGATCTTCCTGCAAGGCGTCGGACATTCGATCGCTTGGCGCGATCCCGAGCACGCCAAGTTCACCGAATTCGAGACCTACGTGCGCTTCGCCCAAACAGCCGAGCGCGGCCTGATCGACTTCATCTTCTTTGGCGAAGGATTGGTGGTGCGCGAACATCGCGAGAAGTTCTTCGGGCCGATCGTGAACGGCCGCCCCGATACGCTCGCCCTGTTGCCCGCGCTGGCGGCCTACACCAAGCATGTCGGCCTCGCCGCCACGATCTCTTCGACCTACAACGAACCCTACGAGCTGGCGCGCAAATTCGCCTCGATCGACCATGTCAGCAACGGACGGGCGGCTTGGAACGTTGTGACCAGCTTCAGCAACTCGGTCGCCAAAGACTCGGGCGGCGACCAGATCGCCTTCAACTTCAGCAAAGAGAAGCATCTCGAGCACGCCACCCGCTACGACCGCGCTCGCGAAGTGGTGGCGCTGATCAAAGAGCTGTGGGATAGCTGGGAGGACGACGCCTTTATCGATGGCGAGATCCAGCCCGAGCGCATCCACCCCATCAACCACGAGGGCAAGTGGTTCAAAGTGCGCGGCCCGCTCGACGTTCCGCGCTCGCCCCAAGGCCATCCGGTCATTATCCAAGCTGGCCAATCGCCCGACGGGCGCGACCTCGCGGCCCGCATCGCCGACGTGGTCTTCTCGCCCCACCGCAACATCGACGAGGCCAAAGCCTACTACGACGATCTGCGCCAGCGTTTGATCGGCCACGGCCGCTCGCCCGACGAACTGCGCGTGCTGCCGGGCCTGGCGGTGATCGCCGCGCCGACCGAGGTCGAAGCCAAAGAGCGGGCCGAGTACTACAACCAACTGCTCTACAACGACGAGATCGTTCGCTACCTTTTGGGCGAGCAGAGCGGGCTCGACTTCAGTGAGGTCGACCTCGATGCGCCCTTGCCCGAACTCGACCCCAACCATCCCAACGCCAACAAGCCGCTGGTCGAAAGCTGGCTGACCCAGGCGCGCGCTCACAAGCTGACCACCCGCCAGATCGCCGAGCAGATTCGTCCGCGTCAGCCGCTGGCCGGCACGCCCGTTCAGATCGCCGACCACTTCCAGCACTGGCTTGAAGCGGGCGCTAGCGACGGCTTCCTCTTGACGCCGATCCACTTCCCGCACGATGTCGAGGCATTCGTCGATCTGGTCGTTCCCGAGCTGCAAAATCGCGGGCTCTTCCGCACCGAGTACAGCGGCTCGACCCTGCGCGAAAACTTGGGCCTTGCGCGCCCGGTCAGCGCTTGGCAACGCAGCACCGTCAATGGCGATTAAGAGATGACACATCTGCTCGCTCGCTTTAGCGCTTTGGCGGAGAGGCCCTTACCACCCATTCGGCTTCTAGCGCGTCCGCCTTCGGCTATCAACAGCTAGCTCCACCACCTAAGGCGGCTATCTGCTGCGAAGCGCGAGCGCCCGAACCTAAGCGAAGTGGATCTCAAACAACAAAAATGGTCAAGTTCCACTCCGCCGAAAGCCAAAAAGAAGCGACCAAGAGCTTGCTGCTCAACGCGAAAGCGAGAAGCGGATCTTATGTAAAAAGGAGCGTATAGCGTGGCATTTCCTCTTTCTGTGCTTGATCTGACGCCGATTCCCTACGATGGCGACGGCGCTCAAGCCGTGCACAATACGCTTGAGTTAGCGAAACTGGCCGATCGGCTCGGCTACCATCGCTATTGGCTGGCCGAACACCATAACTTCCCGGGTCTGGCGGCGGTCGCGCCCGAAGTCTTGATCGGGGTCATCGCTCGCGAAACCTCGCGCATTCGGGTCGGATCGGGAGGGATTCTCTTGCCGAACTATGCCCCGCTCAAGGTCGCCGAAGTCTTCCGCACCCTTGAGGCCGTCGCTCCGGGCCGGATCGACTTGGGCATCGGACGGGCGCCCAATCAAGACAAACGCACCGCTCTGGCCCTGCGCGGCAGCGAGAGCCGCCTCGAAGCCGCCGACGATATCGCGCGCTTGGTGAGCGAGCTGGAAGGCTTCGCCCAGGCCGCGCCTTCGGCCTTCCCCGAGGATCATCCGCTCCACGAGCTGATCGCCTCGCCCGAAGGCGTGCCCCTCCCGCCGATCTGGCTGCTCGGTTCGGGCCAGAAGAGCGGCCTGCTCGCGGCGGAACGTGGGCGCGGTTTCGCAGCGGCCTACCACTTCAGCCCGGGCGAATCGCAAAAGGCCATTCGCACCTACAAAGACAACTTCCGGCCCTCGGCCCACTTGGCCGAGCCGCGCGCGCTGGTCAGCGTCAGCGTGATCTGCGCCGAAAGCGCTGAGCTAGCCGAAGGGCTCAAACTGGCCCATGACTTGGCTAGCGTCCGCCGTCAAAAGGGCGAGCGCGGCGCACCTCCAAGCGTGGAAGAGGCGCGAGCCTACCAGTTCAACGCCGAAGAGCAAGAGACGCTGCAGAAATTCGCACCGATCTACGGTACACCCGACAAAGTGCATGCCGAACTGAGCGAACTGATCACCCGTCTCGACGCCGACGAAGCGATCATCGTGACCAACATCGCCGACGAAGCGCTGCGCCGCCGCTCCTATGAGCTGCTCGCCGAGGCCTTCGCACTCTAAAATTTCCGCGCTGCAACCCCCGAGGCTGGCTCTGATAGTGGGGCGGAGTCAGCCTCAGTTTGAGTCTGCAAGCCGCTCTGTAATTTCGTGTCCGAACGAGAACAAGCGCAGCAGATTTCATATCAATGAGCATGCTTGCTGCTTGCTACAGGCAGGTCGCAGCGATTACAGCGCTTGCAAGGCAAAAAAACCACTCTACCGCAAGCCAAAAAACGATCGGAAAAAGAGTTGTGAGAGATTTCGCGCTATAGCGCGAAATCTCTCACAACAATAATCGAAGGCCAAAAAGCGCATCGGCTTTGGTATAACTCAGGGTCGAGAACGCCTGTTGAGGCTAGTAAAGGCTGGCACCCTTCTCCCGCATTGCGGGAGAAGGGCCGGGGATGAGGGCAGGAGCACCGATCTGGTAGCCGAAGGCGGACGCGCTAGAGGCCGAATGGAAGAGTGAGAACTCATCGCCAAAGTTCAAATAATTGTGCAGATTCTGCATCACAACAAGGGCAAGATCGTGTATCATACAAGCACCGATTCGCTCCACTTAAGGATCAGTGCTATGCCCAATCTTGACACGCTCTTTCAGTATGTCGATGCCAATCGACAAGCCTTTCTCGACCGCCTTTTCGACTATCTGCGCCGCCCCAGCATCAGCGCCCATGGCATTGGGATCGCTGAGACCGCCGACTACCTCGCCAATATCTTGAACGGTTTGGGGATGAAGACCCAGATCTTGCCGACCGAAGGCTGGCCTTTGGTCTTCGCCGAACGGCTCGATGTGCCGGGCGCGCCCACCGTGCTGCTCTACGGCCACTACGACGTTCAGCCGCCCGAACCGCTCGAAGCTTGGATCTCGCCGCCCTTCGAGCCGACCATTCGCGACGGCCGCATCTATGCGCGCGGCGTGGGCGACAACAAAGGCCAACACTTCGCCCAGATTCTGGCCGTCGAAAGCCTGCTGGCCTGCAACCAGAGCTTGCCCTGTAACATCAAAATCCTGCTAGAGGGCGAAGAGGAGATCGGTAGCCCGCGTATGCGCGAAGTGGTGACCAAGTATCGCGATCTGCTCAAGGCCGACTTGGTGATCACCGCCGACGGCCCGGTGCACGAGAGCGGCCGCCCGACGCTCAGCTTGGGCGTGCGCGGCATCATTAGCTTCGAGCTGCGCGCCCGCGGTGCCAACCAAGATCTGCACTCCGGCAACTGGGGCGGCGTGGTGCCCAACCCGATCTGGACGCTGGTGCATCTGCTGGGCACGATGAAGAACGAGCGCGGCGAGATCACGATTGAAGGCGTGTACGACAAAGTGCTGCCGCCCAGCGAACAAGAGCTCGAGATCTTGAAGCAGCTACCCGTGCAAGTCGAGCAGGTGATGCAGGATCTCGAACTCAAGCAGTTGGATCAGCCGCTCGAGCGCGGCTTCGCCGAACGGCTCTCATTCTGGCCGACCCTGACCATCAACGGCTTTCACGGCGGCTACGGCGGCCCCGGCTCGAAGACCGTGCTGCCCCACGAGGCAATGGTTAAGTGCGATATGCGCCTTGTCGAAGCTCAAAGCGCCGCCGAGATCTTCGATCTGGTTGAGGCCCACGTCAAGCGCCACGCTCCCGATGTCGAGTTCATCCGGCTCGGCTCTATGGATCCCTCCAAAACGCCCTACGACTCGCCCTATACCCAGCCGATTCTGCAGGGCATCCGCCAAGGTCAGGGCGGGGAACCGATCGTTATTCCGGCGGTCGGCGGCAGCTTGCCCGACTACGTCTTCACCAAGATCTTGGGCATTCCGGCCTTCGGCGTGCCCTACGCCAACCCCGACGAGTCCAACCACGCGCCGAACGAGAACCTCGAAGTCGAACGCTTCTTCGCAGGCATTAAAACTGGCATCGCTATGCTGGTGAATTTGGCCGAGCTAAAGAGCTAAAACGCACTGAAAAGCGCACCTTCTTGCGAACAGAAGGTGCGCTTTTCTTTCAGGAGATCGCTATGTACCTCAAAGATAGCCACTGCTCGTTTTGTGGCAGCCCGTTCGAGCCAGAGCAGAGCTGGCCGCGCCACTGTGGCCACTGCGGAAATACCAGCTATCGCAACCCGCTTCCGGTCGCCGTCACGCTGCTGCCCGTCGACGATGGCCTGTTAGTGATCCGACGCGCCATTCCGCCCCATCAAGGCCGACTCGCGCTGCCGGGCGGCTTCATCGACTACGGCGAGAGCTGGCAAGCTGCCTGCGCGCGCGAGCTTTACGAAGAGAGCGGCGTGCGTGTCGCGCCCGAGAGCATCGAGCTGGTCACAGTGCGCAGCGCACCCGATGGAACAGTGCTGATCTTCGGCAAAGCACCGAAGCTGAGCGAAGCGGACCTGGCTCGCTTCGAGAGCAATAGCGAAGTGCTCGAACGGCTGATCATTCGCAGCCCACAGCCGCTCGCCTTCCCACTGCACAGCGAAGTGGTCGAGCTATTCTTTGCGCTTGCGTGATGAACTACCCAACGGCATGCGAAAAAAGATCATACCGGTCACCGTCACCATAATCATGGTCACCAAGGCCGCGCCGCCAGCCCAGCCGAGCGCCACCAACATGCTGCTGCGGCCCACAAGCATAATCACCAGAAAGAGAATCGCAAACATCATCGAAGAAGCAAGCAAGCTCGTACCCCAAATCAGCATGCTATAGTTGCCCTTCGGCTTGCCTGGGTCATTATGGTCCAACATCCTCACCGACTCCTTAGCTTAGTTAATCCGATAGTTATGATAGCGCGCTTTTGCTTTAAGCCAAAGCTCCCAAGCAAGCGGTCTAGACACTCTATTTGCTCTCTAAGCGGCGCTAGCAAGCCAGATTCAGCTGCGAGCGAAGCAATTTTCAAGCAATTTTGAGGAATTTTTCGGCAATTTTATTTTCGACTATACCGCATTGCAATGCTTCAAAACCGATTTCGGACCTGCAAAATGAAGGTCCTTTTGGCAAAAAAGCTGCACACACATTCAGAAAATCGTGTATAATAACGCTCGTCAGCGCTACTGCTGTGGTGAACCAAATCTATGATACCACGAAACGGTACATAGTCAGTCGCAGACGGTGGACGCATTAATGACCTGATTGATACCAATCATACCTTGAATGGAATACACTCCTTCAAGGTGGTCTCGAAAAAACAAACAAATCCCTTGAAAAAGCGATTTGCAATTTTTCGAGAGATATGATATAATCTTCAGCGTCGTGAGCGATGGCCCCATCGTCTAGCGGTCCAGGACGACACCCTCTCAAGGTGTAGATCGCGGGTTCGAATCCCGCTGGGGTCACCAATAAAATTTGGGTGCGTGGTGTAGTGGTTAACATGCAGCCCTGTCAAGGCTGAGATCGCGGGTTCGAACCCCGTCGCGCCCGCCACGAGAGAGCGATATGCTAAGCGTATCGCTCTTTTATTTTGTCTCTTTCAAACAGCTCTATGCCACCCTGCTTGATCGCCTCAGCCCTCTAGCGGCTTGGTCTCTTCCTTCCATTCGTTCCTCAGCGCGTCCGCCTACGGCTACCAAATCGCCGCCCACCAATACGGGCTTCTAGCTGTGCCAAGCGCCCCCCCGAAAACAAACAGATAGGTATTTCGGAGCATACACATGCAAAAGCGCACTCGTTTAGGAATGCGCCGCCCGATTGCTTTCAGTTACCGATTACTTTTTGAACGCGATCGTTCCAGCGAGCTTTATAGACCACGAATACGTCGCATAATCGCCTTGAGCAAACCGCGTTCCGCCACCGTCGTCGCAATACGCTGAGATTCGCCGTGCTGCAGACTGGGTAACGAAGAGGCGCGTGTCGAATGGCCCGCCAGCGAGAGTGGGCGCGGTCGAGGAGAGATCACATCGATCAGACCGATCGCAACTAGTTCGCTGGTCAGTCGGAATACCTCTTCCGGCTCCATTGCGGTCTTTTCGCACAGTTCGCGAACATTGCGACTCACCGAAACCTGACTCAGCAAGCGCCATTGGTCAAGGTCGAGGCTCAGGCCACCAGCGATACTGCTGGGAATGGGGGCCAGCTCTAGCTGGGTATCGAGGGTGATGTTTTGCTCGGGTAAGAGCGAGGATTCTAACTCGTCTTGGGTGCGCAGAAACTCTAAAACCAAGGTCTCGCTATCGCGATTGATGCGCACAGGTCGCTGCACCACTTGCGAGTCAGCGCGAAACACAAAGGTAGCCTCTTGCCAACGCAACAAAATGAAAACCGCCTGCTCGCCTGTAGCAAGCACTTGGCGATTCTGGCTCGACACAACTACTGCGTCGATCAATTGACCTTCGAGCACATAAACAACCCCACCCTTGCCGCTTCCATTAATAATAAGCACACCAGATTTGGTGCTCATTCGAAAAATCTTAAATAGGTCGATCAGCGACATATCTTGGAAGCTACCTTCGAGCGCCATGGTGGGTTCTCTCCTTCACATGCCATACGGGGTTAGAAGCAGCAAGTAGGTATAGCACGTTGGCACCTTGACAAGATGCCATCTGTCACAACAGCAAGGCGGTGAGCTGAGAGCTAACACAAGTCTCTACCACTCGTGTGCTTGCTCACCACCTTATACGCAACCAACAATAGGTATGTTCTAAACAGGTGTACAAACAGACAAGCTGAGACTGACTAGAGTGCACGCGCGATCGCTTGAGCGGCGTCACGAGCCTCAAGGCGTACCATACCAAGATTGGCACCTTGGCGCAGGTTAACGGCCAACAAACTCTGTTCGCCTGCGGGCAACACCATAAAGAGACCATTGTCGGCTTTAATAATCGTCTCTTCCGGTACACCGATCCGCAATTCACCAGAGACACGGCGGGTTACACCGATCATGGTAGCGGCTACAGCGCCAACACGATCTGCATTTACGTCGCTCCCCATGCGCGATACAAGGACAATGCCATCCATACCAACCGCAACAGCACCGCTCACATCATTCCCAGCGCTTTCTCTCAATTGGTCTAAAATCGCAGCAATTTGTTCTTGTCGAGAAGCCATACAGCAACATCTCCTTAGTATAGGTGGCCCTTTAAGCAATAAATCTCCGTGTTTATTGGCTAGTATAAAGTCTCACAGCAGAGCATTGCATAGCAGAATAACAACAATTACGCAACAGTTGAATTGCCACCCCCCACACAAAGAAGATTTGTACGACCCGCTGCAGATCTACAAGGAACATATCGAAGCAGATATCTTCGCTTCTATAAGAGGTATTCTTAAATGTTTTGTGTTATAGATACACAAACCGACATCATAAAATACGCTATCATCGTTTGGTTATGCTTTACATGCTTAAGTAGCATTGTTTATAATGTACGAAGTCTTTTTATATTCGCCAGCTCTTCATAGCAAGAAGTTATAGATATATGGACATGGAGCATAATCAAATCCCATCGATTTCATCACTCCTTTTTAGGTTAAAAAGGAATTTTAAAAACTTATTTCCAAACAGTATTCATCTAAGTTTTTGGATTATAGCTGGTTATTGTTTTATTATTCTGCTTCACACCATTCATACTTCCAAACTTTTACACCAAATTTATACATTACAAAACACACTTCTCTCCGATCCACCAACGTTCGATTTCGTCAGCATCAGACAAGTTATTGGCCCTATTCTTGCTCAATTTCAATTACAGCTAATCCTTTTTGGATTCCTTATCATCGCTGTATGTCTGATCTGCATGGCCCTATCGCTCAGTCTATTGCAAGCGCGAATCATTAGACCACTCAAGCAACTGCGCCTCGCTCCGCAAGATCAGCCTCATCAGACAAGCTTTCAAGAAGATAGAATTGCAAAAGAATTGCGGCCTTTTGTGAAAAACTATTTCAAGGCGCTCCAGGCAAACCGCGAACGCCAAGCAGAGCTTCAAGATCAATTGCAGCATACCGCGCTTTTAACCCGCCTCTCGATCGAGTTACGCGAAACCTTCGAACCAGAGGTGATTATCCAGCAGATCCTTTCGACGATCGTGCTCAACCTCAACGGGGTAACAGCCAGCATCATCACGATCGACAGCAATTCCGAAGTCGCCTACGCTGCTTCGATGCGCGGCCAACATCTGCGGGTTATTCCGCCCGAAAGCGCCAATAAGCTGCTCGAAGAGGGCCTAGCTGGCTGGGTGCTGCGCCACGGCTATCACGTGATTTTGTCCGATGTCAGCCAAGACGAGCGCTGGTTGCAACTGCATGCCAACGCCAAAACGGGCAGCGCCATGTCGCTTCTGCTAACCCAAGCCCGTATCACACTGGGCGTCTTAACGATCACTCACCCCGAACCTGAACACTTCACCAGCCGCGATCTGATTATGCTCGAAGGAGTAGCTTCGCAGGCAGCGGTCGCGCTCAACTCGGCCCGCCGCCATATCGAAAGCGAGCGTCGTCGCCAACAAGCGCTCCATCTCTTTGCCATGAGCCAATCGCTCACGGTCACAAGGTCGGGCGAAGAGCTGGCAGAGGAGTTATTGCGCGAGGGACTAGAGACCTTCGAGGCCAGTTACGCGGCGATCTTTCTGAACGAGCATCACGAGCAAAAGCCACAGTTGTTCGCTGGCTATGCAGGCAAACAGCTCTTGCTGGCTGCCCAACAAGAGCCATGGCCTGAAGCTCTGGCCGATCTGCATACCAGCTTTCATAAGGTGGCGCTCCAAGCCTGGCAGAGTCTGCAGGCTACAAGCGGCAATCTAAGCCCAGAGCATGCGGCACAGTTACAGCTGCTCACCGGGCAAGTCTGCCCTATGCCCGGCTATGTCGTTATGCCCCTATTGCACAATGGCACTTGTTTTGGGGTCTTTCTGTTAGTGCGCGCCACCAATGGAACACTAACTTTTTCGGCCGATATGTGGTCGCTGCTCACAACCTTCACAAATGTGGCAGCCTCGGCCTTCGCCAACGTGCAATTGATGCAACAACTCCAAAAGCGAGCCGAAGAGTTAGAAGAGCTGGTCGATAACCGAACCATTCAGTTACAAGAAAGTCGCAATTTATTACGTGTAGTATTTGATAATTTGCCCGACGGTCTCGTTTTATTAGATCATAATGCACATATTCTGACGATTAATACAACTCTTTCAAATACAATACTTGGCTTATCGCCAAAACAGATCGTATCGCATCACTATCCAACGGTATTAAAACATTTACAAACAAAACAACAAGTTGTCATCGAATCTCCTATTGCCGACACAGGCACCCAACGTATTCGCTGTCGTACGAGCAACAACGATGAGCGTTGGTACGAAGTAAATCGCTATCCTATTCAGACAGGCGAACGCTTTCAAGCGATCGAGCGCTGGCGAGACATCACCCGCCAAGAAGAGCTACATCGCCAGCTCTTATTGCACGAGCAGCTTACTTCGATGGGGCGCTTAGCATTGAGTGTGGTTCACGAAGTGGGGAATCCGCTACAGAGCGTTTTGGCCTGTCTCGACCTATGTCAAGAAGACTCAAGCATGCAGGCGAGTTCCAAGGAATACCTTGGACTTGCCTATCAAGAGCTCGACCGGATGCAGCACATCTTGCAACGCTTGCGCAATCTGTACCGACCGCCGCAACTAACTTGGAGCATGTGCCAACTCAATGAGTTAGTCAACAAAGTTCGACGCATTACTGAACGCCAATTGCAACGGTATAAGATTCAAGTCATAACTGATCTCGACCCGAACTTACCGATGATTTATGCCCAAGAAGATGCGTTACAACAGGTCTTCCTCAATCTTATTCTAAATGCCCAAGAGGCAATGCCTGATGGTGGACAATTAATGCTCATGAGCCGTTTCGATGCTGAACAACAGATCTGTCACTTCCAAATCCGTGACACAGGCGTTGGCATAGATCCTAAACGTATCCCTCATCTTTTCGAGCCGTTCCAAAGTAATAAAACGCAAGGGCTTGGTCTCGGACTTTATCTCTGTAAACAGATTATTGATCAGCATGCAGGACAAATTGTGGTTGAAAGTGCCGTCGATGTTGGCACCACAGTTTCACTAAGGCTACCACAAGCGAGAGAACGAAATGAGGAAAGCTACTATCCTAATAGTTGATGATGAACTCCTTGTACGCCGGGTGCTTGGCGATGCACTGACGCGTGTTGGCTATAAGGTTGAACAAGCCGCAAACGGACAGGCAGCGCTCGAACGTTTAAGTCGCGATGGAATTGATCTCTTACTGCTCGATCTCTTCTTGGGCGATCTCGATGGTGTACAGGTTTTGCAAGAAGCTCGCAGACTTTGGCCGCTGCTTCCTATTGTTATGCTGACAGCCCATGGCTCAATGTCGAGCGCGATCGAAGCAGTACGCCACGGTGCTTCCGACTATCTCTTAAAGCCCGTCAGCATCGAAACCTTGCGATCGTGTGTTGAACGCGTGCTAGAACAGTCTGCCAACCATATAAAACGCAGCGAATGGCTGCGCTCGATGTATCAACAGATGCGAGTCTTCTTAGAGCAAGAGGGCATTCTCTCTTCGGATAGTGATCTCAATGATCTAGCTTCTAAATCGACCCCGTCGCGCACGCCATCGCACATCTTTCAAGCCGGGCCGCTGCGAATCGACACCCAGCAGCACACCGTGATGATGCACGGCCGCCCGATCGAAGTGACACCGAGCGAGTTCTTGATTTTGCAGGAATTGTTGAGTCAAAAAGGAGCGGTGGTTCCCTGTTCGCAGCTTGTGAAAGTGCTGCACAGCTCAATCGACGACGAAGAAGAGGCCCGCCAGATTATTCGGCCTCACATTGTGCGTCTGCGCCGCAAACTAGAACCAGATACACCCCGCCCCTGCTATCTTCTAAGCATTCGTGGGGTCGGCTATCGCTGGGCCTTTGAAGAGCGCTAACAGACAACAATGACATACACAAAGAGAGATTCCGCATCGAGGTGCGGAATCTTTTTATTTCGGCCTAAACTGATCGGTTAACAACCTCGCTCACTCTCTTCAACACTCTAGCGGCTTGGTCGCTACCTCAACATAGGTCCCAAGCGCGTCCGCCTACGGCTACCAACAGCCCGCCCATCAAATCAGGGGTATAGTTGCTTTCGCGCTAACGCGCGAAAGCGCTCATAACAGCTCCCCCGTTCTTCATTCCCCAAAAAAAGCGATCTACTCGTCCTCGCTCTGCTTCGGTTGAATGGCGAAGATCAGCATTGCAAGAGGCGGAATGGTAATGCGCAGCGAGTTAGGCTGACCTTGGTAGGGCTGCCGCTCACTGGCTAAGCCGCCTTGATTGCCGAGATTAGTTCCGCCATAATGGTGCGAATCGCTATTCAAGATCTCACGATAATAGGCATCGAGCGGCACACCAATGCGATAGTCGTGATGAGCGCTGTTCGCGAAGTTGCAAACAATCAACAAGCTAGCAGCCTGAACGCTCGGCCCTGTTGGCCGATCGGCCTCGTCGCTCGGTTCGAGCTGGGCTTTCGGCAAGCGCATAAAAGCGATTATGCTATGCTCGCTGTCTTGAAAATCGATCCAACTGAAACCGCGCCAATCGGCATCGACCTCATAAAGGGCCGGCTGTTCGCGATAGATACGGTTGAGATCGCGCACATAGTACTGGAAGGCTGCGTGTTCGGGCCGCTCAAGCAGATGCCAATCGAGGCTGCTTTGGGGCTGCCATGGCGAGATCTGAGCGAACTCTCCGCCCATAAAAAGCAGTTTTTTGCCGGGATGGGCGTACATAAAACCGATCAGCAGGCGCAGATTGGCGAATTGCTCCCAAGCTGGGCCGGGCATACGCTGCAACAACGACTGCTGCAAGGGTGTGACCGCCTCATGCGAGAGAGGCAAAATAAACTGTTCATTGAAGGCATAGACCAAAGAGAAGGTCATAATGCCGTGATGGTAAGGACGTTTGGCCACCGGATGGCTGAAGTAGACCAGCATATCGTGCACCCAACCGACGTTGGTCGCAAAGGTCATATTCAGGCCGTGTTCGGCAAAGGGATGCGTGATCTGCGGGCAGGTATCCCCTTCGACGATGGTGATCGTTCCGGGGAAACTGCGCGACATCAAACGACTTATCTCGCGCAACAGCGTAATAACGGCGCTATGGTCGGCCCGTTTAGCCTGATGAACAAGGCGCTTACCCGAGACATGCAGCGAGTTCGTCTTCAGCATCGCCGCGACAGAGTCGATTCGAACTCCATCGATATGGTAGACCTGCAGCCAAAAGTGAATGTTGGAGAGCAGGAAACTACAAACCTGATTGCGGGTATAGTCGAAACGAACTGTGCCCCATTGATCGAGCTCACTAAAGGGCACACTATCCTCATAGAGCTTACTGCCATCAAAACAAGCCAAACCGTAAGCATCGGTCGGAAAAGTCGAGGGGATCCAGTCGATTAAAACGCCGATTCCGTGCTGATGACAACGATCGACGAAATACATAAAGTCGTGCGGCAAGCCATAACGGCTGGTAGGCGCGAAATAGCCAAGCGCTTGATAACCCCACGATTCATCCAGCGGATATTCGGTGATCGGCATCAGCGCCACGTGGGTATAGCCCATATCAAGCAGATAGGGCACCAGTTGATCGGCCAATTCACGGTAGCTCAGCCAGCGGTTGCCTTCTTCGGGCACCCGCCGCCACGATCCAAGATGCACCTCATAAATGCTGATCGGGGCTTGGCGCGCATTAAACTCGGCCCGCTTAGCGAGCCATTCGGCGTCACCCCACTCGTAGCCCTCAAGCGCATAGACACGCGAGGCGGTATCGGGGCGCAGATCGGCATAAAAAGCGTAGGGATCAGCTTTCAAAAGCCACGACTTCGAATCGGCGGGCAAAACGGCGTACTGATAGCGCTGGCCTAGCTCTATGCCGGGCAGAAAAAGCTCCCACAGACCAGCAGTCGTCGCGCGCATAGGATGCGTACGCGTATCCCACTGGTTGAAATCGCCCACCAAATGGACCGCCGCAGCGTGAGGCGCCCAAACCACAAAATGTACCCCGCGTTGGCCTTCAAACTCGCGCAAATGGGCTCCAAGGAAACGATAGGCTTGAACATGCAGATCTTGATCGAAGCGTTTGCAATCTTCGGGGTCTAACAGCGATGGAAAAGCGTAGGGATCAGCGTGCTCGCGGTAGGGCTGATCAGACTGAGCGGCATAATAAGCGAGCGAATAGTTCCAAGCAGCCTGCTGTTCTGGTAAGATCGCTTCAAACCAACCTTGATGGGGCAGCGATCGCATAACAATACGTTGAGAAGCCAGCTGAAGTTCGACTCGTTCCGCGCGAGGATCAAAGGCGCGCACAAGCAGAGAGCCATCGGCTTGGAGGTGGGGGCCAAGCAGGTCAGGATTCACGGGAGAGCGACCAGAGACAAATGCTTCGACCTGTAAGGGTTCCAGGTATGTTGGCATCGTGCCCTCCTCTGGGTATTCAGGTTCCCGTTTTCCTATTCGAGAACCACATGCAACACCGTCGTCACATGATTCAGGAAGAAATAGTCAAGAATTTCTTTCTCAAAGTATAGACCTGCTTAGAAATTTACGCAATAGAAAAGAGAGGCAGAGCATAAAGCTCTACCTCTCTTTTGGTTTGCCTCAGACGTATCGATCTTACAAACGAGAGCGCGGGTCGAGCGCATCGCGCAATCCGTCACCAATATAGTTGATGCAGAGCACGGTCAAGAAGATCATCAGACCGGGCCAGAGCACCATGTGAGGTGCAATTTCAAGGAAGTCTTTGCCGTCGTAGAGCAAGCGACCCCAAGTCGGAGTATCCGGTGGGAAGCCGAGACCCAAGAACGACAGCACCGATTCTTGAATGATGGCCGAACCAACGTCGAGGGTCGCCGCAACAATAATCGGCCCAAAGGCATTGGGCAAAATATGGCGTGCCATAATGGCAATTTGCGAAACACCCAACGAGGTAGCAGCTTCGACAAATTCTTTCTGCTTGATCGACATAAACGATGCACGAACCAAGCGAGCCACAGTCATCCAGTTAAAGACACCGATAATAAAGACGATCAGCAAGAAGATACCGGTCTCTGGGCCGAAAGCGCGGCTCAGGCGATCGCGGAACAGATAGATCGTCAACATCAGCATCGGAAGCTGCGGCAAAGCCAAGAACATGTCTGTGATACCCATCAAGAATTGGTCGACCATACCGCCAAAGAAGCCAGCGATCGAACCGATCAAGGTACCCAAACAAACCGATAGAAGCATAGCTACCAGACCGACCGCCAACGAGATTCGACCACCTTGCAGAATACGCGCCAGCAGGTCGCGACCGAGGTCGTCAACGCCCAGCGGTGCTTCCGCCGACGGACCTTGCATGCTCGGGATCATCAGGTTGATGGCCTTGGGATCGGTTCGATAGATATATGGACCGACTAAAACGCTCAAAATAATGATGGTCAAAAGACAAGCGCCAGCCATTGCCATATGGTGCTTGCGGAAACGCCGCAGAGCATCACCCCATAACGAGCGTTGCTTTCGCATACTTGGCCCTTGCAGGGCTGCTTCGGCTGAATTAGCACCAGCCGTCGTCTGAAGTGACGGATTAGCTTCGGACATACGCAAACTCCATATGTATGATTAAAGCGCTTATGTTCACTGGCAAAACGTTCATCATAACCATCTTAGCTGTAACGAATGCGCGGATCCAAAATACCGTAGATGATATCTGCTACCAAGTTGAAGGTCACTACCAAAATGGCAGAGATAAAGGCAACAGACATAATCACTGGTGTATCAGAGCGGCCAATCGAAGAGATCAGCAATTCGCCGATACCCTGGATACGGAAGATCTGCTCGGTAACGATAGCACCAGCAAACACGGTTGGCAGACCCAAAGCGATCAATGTTACAACCGGGATAAGGCTGTTTCGCAATACGTGACGCAAAATGACCACTCGCTCGGAGAGACCCTTGGCACGAGCCGTTCGGGTATAGTCAAGCGGCAGATTATCGAGCATCGACGCGCGCATGAAACGTGTTAAAGTTCCGGCTTGGAACAGCGCCAGCACCGTCACCGGCATGGCCGACTGCTTCACCATCTTCACAAAGGATTCCCAGTCTCTCACTTGCAAAGTGGAGTCATAAATGAACGGGAACCACTTCAAGTTTACACTGAAAATCAAAATCAGCACAAGACCGGTGAAGAAGGTGGGAACAGAAAAGCCAATGAAAGCGAAGGTAGTCGCAAGGTTGTCGAAGATCGAGTATGGCTTTACCGAAGAGATAATACCGACCGGGATTGCGATCATGATCGAGACCAGATAAGCGATACCGATAACGGTGATCGTTTGGGGCAAACGCTGCTTAATGAGCTCGATCACAGGAACACGGCTGGCAAAGGAGAAGCCCCACTCGCCTCGCAACATCGAGACGAACCACTTGCCATAACGGACGAGGAATGGGTCGTTGAGACCCAACGATTCACGAATACGTTCACGGACCTCAGCAGGCACATTGGGGTTCGCTGCGAACTGCGACATTGGGTCGCCGGGAGCCAAGGCCAAGATACTGAAGATCACGAAGCTAATGACGAGCAAAGTCGGTATAGCGATCAGTATGCGACGAATAATATAAGCCGTCATAGTTTCTTCCTAATGGTTCGAAAGCACCATTTTGCCGATTGATTCACATCGCCCCCAAGAGGCAAACCATAGCAGCAAGCAACGCCCGCCATAAACACAAATACGTCGACATGGGGAATACATGTCAGACCGGGTCGGGCCGGAACCGATAACTATTTGGAATGAGGAATATCAGGTGATGCGCGTGGATTATAACAGAAAGGATACATTAAGTCAACCTAAAAACACGCACCTAGATTTGATGCCTGATACCATTTGTATAAATAATACAAACGGCATTTTATTCCATCTACAAGCGATAATCAACGTCTTTTATTGGCTATCAAATCTCACCCGCAACCTCTTAACCTTATAACTGCAGAGTTCGAGTTGATCGAATAAGCGATTATATCAGGCAGAAAAGCTTGAGTTAGCCATATAGCACATTTCATACCACATCAGTTCCCTAGCGGCAGCGCGAAAGTAGACTTTTACAAAACCTTCTAGACAGGCGCTAACTCCTCCTTCGCCCGCTACCTTCAGAGCTATGGCGGCCTAGTCTCGCCCTTCCATGCGCTCCTCAGCGCGTCCGCCTACGGCTACTAGCATCCCACTCACCCATACGAGCTGGTATGGGCTGCTGCACCGACAGCGCCCCCACAACCGACTATCAGACTTCCCTTCTTATACCAAATCCGTTTAAAGACGTGCATTCTCTTCGCTCAGAAAAACGAACGTTCCGCTCTGCCGAAGGCCAAAAAGAACCTAATCAACCGGATTTGGTATTACACAACCAACAGGGTCACACTCCGTTCTGCCAAAAGTCAAAAAGAAAGAAGCATGGCTCACAAACCATGCTTCCTCTACAAACAACTCTTTGTTAACCGCCTCTGTGAGGCGAAATGCTTAAACAGTTCGTGTATGCAGCGAAAAAACCTCACTAACGCCCCGCAACGGCATATTGAGCAGGGCACGTGCGCGGCTGCTATCGAGCACACAGTTACGAGGTCGATTGAGGCCGCTATCTGCGCTACGGGCATAGCTGAGTCGATCGGGATCGCGCCCATACATAGCTGCCAACAAACGACCGAACTCGTAGCGGCTGAGCGCCTCTGCGCCCGCAACGTTTAAGACTCCGCTGTAGTCGGTTTGGGCCAAGGCCAGGACGGCGCCGGCCAGGTCTTCAACAAAGATCGGACAGCGCATCTCGTCGATGAAGAGCGCGGCATCAGACAGGCCGTCGGCGATCTTCAAGACAAACTGTGTATGCACATCGATCGGCGAAAAACCATAGATCAGCGAGGTACGCACAATGGCTGCATCAGGGGTATGTTCTTTGACGAAGCTTTCGGCAGCGGCTTTGGCACGGCCATAGTCGGTCACTGGCGAAGGAGGATCGTCGTCCTGGTAAGCGCCCTCGCGCGTTCCATCAAAAATAGCGTCGCTTGAGATATGAACGAGTCGCGCACCCACAAGGCGTGCAGCTTGAGCGATATTACGCGTGCCCTCGGCACTGATGGCCCAGAGACCGGGATCGCGCTGACGGTAGGCAGTATGCACAATTATTTCAGGTCGCAAGCGTTCAATAGTATCCTCAACGTGCCAAGCATCACATACATCGAGGGCGATCCAGCAGACCTCATCATCAATAGGCGGCTGTTGACTGAAGTAGGTGGCTGCAACTGGCATTCCTAAGGCTTGCGCTTGCCTAACAAGCACACTCCCCAGATAGCCCGTACCGCCCGTAATGAGTATGCCACCAGATTGGGTTGTGTCCATGGGGTTCTTGCAACTCCATCACTAGTCTGAATAGTTCAGAGGAATAACGATTAGTCGTTTCTAGATCTTGAAGAGACCAAGACTACTCAATATGAGCATAGAACACGAACTTAGTCATGGCAATAGGTGGATACTACTAATTGTAGAATATTGCCGGATCTGATTTCTCAATAATCAGGCCTATTCTATACAAGAGTATTGTACTATCAAGCGGAAGAGGCGACAATGCATTCTTTTCATATCTATGGCCCAGATAAGCGCCATTAAACGAGCAAATAAATGGCTATTACGCGATAGAATGGCTAAAAGTCGTATTCTCAAGATGTATAAATTCTTTTCAGAACTCATTTAATGCAATAAATTTGTAATCTTAATCATAAACAATGGTTCTGTCTAATACTCGATCCGCTCGATCACTTCAGAGCAAGCATCTTTTATCTTCGGCAGCAACACAAGCTCCGCTCATTTTCGACACTAAGCTTGGATCTATTTAAAGAGGCTGCCTAAAAGCCCTAGTGAAAATAGATTGTGCACAAGAACGAATCAGTGCAAGCGGAATTTCTCTCAGCATCGAAAGCAGCGCTTGAAGGCAGCGAAGACAGCGAAGACAGCGCAACGGATGCGTTGGATGGGTGGAAGGCGAGTTTGTAGCCGTAGGCGGACGCGGTTAAGCTCTCTTTGCGGGGAGAGATGCTTCCGCCACGGTAATGAAAGAAACGTTCTAACTGCAGCAGTTTATTGAAGGATCGACAATCGAAAGGGAGTGCTCTGCCGCAAGCGATGCGGAAGAACACTCCCTTGAGGTTAGATATCAGCTAGATCAGGCGCTCGCCCTAGAGCAGGCTATCTGCGCACTGAGGGCAGATAGATTGTGCTGGCGTTTTGGCGGCGCAGCTTGACCGACATCGACCAAACGGTGCGAGGGTGAGCCGGGTCTTGAACTACCGTGAAGGTGTGCTGGCCCTTGCTCAGCTCGACACGCACGCTGACCACGTTGGCCGCGACCGAGGCTTCGCTGAGGCTGGCCGTTCCTGTCGCGCCGCCCACCTTGAGATTACCTTCGCCCTCTTCCAAGGTAAGCACCACATCATAGACGCCAGCAACAGGCGCATCGAGCAGAGCGGTCGGATTGATGCCGTCTTTCATGGCGACGCCGCTCCAAGTGTTAGGTGCGCTGGCCACCGGCAACACACTGACCTCGTAGCTCATCTTCTGACCAGTTGCAATCAAACGAATGCGGTTGGTGCCGCTGATGATGCTCGAAGGCGCCCAGAAGGTTTCGCCGCCATAGACCTTTTCGGCTGTGTAGACCGCTTTATCGCCGTTGTAGAAGTCGACGCGCATCGACTCGTTACTGGCACCAAAGACCTTAATCTGAAGGTTGACCGGCACGCCGGTATTGCTTTGGAGCGGCAGCCACTCTTGATTGAAGGCGCTACCATCGGCTGTGCCTAAACTGCTGCCTTTGCGGCTAAAGGGCAAGACATCGCTCTTGGCAGAGCCGGGCTTAATATCGAGCCGCCAATCGGTCATAGCTTGCTGAGGATCTTGAACCACTTGGAGGGTATAGGTTCCAGCCGCAACATAGGCGCTTAGAGCGGTCGAATTGGTATCGGTGATGGTCTTTTGAATGTAGTTTGAGCCGAGCAGGAATTGATAGCGCCCACTGTTGGCCGCCATAGTAAAGGTGTAGAGGCCGCTCTCGGGGAAGGTCATGCGAATGCTAGAGCTGCCCTTACCGTCGCGATTGGTATCGCCACGAGTCTTACCCGCCCATACAAAAGGTGCATTAGGCACAACGCGCAGCTCAACGGTATAGCTCACCGCTGCGGCATTGCCGGGCTTGGCGACGATCTGCAACGCGTTCGCACCCTGTTTGAGGGTGGTGCTGGCCCACGCGACCTCACCGCCTAAAACACTGGTGCTGGTGAAAACGCGCGTTCCACCATTCAACACACTAAGGGTCAGGCTATCGGTCGCGCCACCAGTGACGGCGATGCGCACATCAACGACTGCATCTTGGCTCAAGAAGAGCGGGATCCGCTCGGTATTGAAGAAGCTGCCGCCACCCAACACCGCGCTGCTCTCGCTGATCGGGAGGGTATCGGTGCCACCCTGCTGAGCGATCTTGACGCTCCAAGCAGTGGTTACGTTGGCAGCCGGATCTTGTACGATGCGCAGGCTGTGAGCGCCCGCTGTGAGATAGTAAACCGTATCGTTGGCGTTGGGGAGGCTGCCAGCCTTGACGGTTTTGCGAATATACTCGGAATCTACAACCAATTGATAGGCACCAGTGCTAGCAGCCAAGGTGAATTTATACAGGCCATCGCTCGGCACACTGAGCGTGATCACCGACTGCTCACCGTTGTGCTTGCTGGTTCCCGACCAAGTATCTGTGCCTTGAGCAAACGCAGGAGCAACCGCAACAGCGTAAACAGCGAGTTTGTAGTTTAGATTACTAGCACTGTTGTTTTTGAGCGAAATACGGGCGTTCTCGGGCAAGGTAACTGTATTCCAAAGCACTTCACCTCGACGCACCGTAATCGTCTTGATCGCCGTGCCACTGGCGTTTTTGACCGTCGCCGTAACGGTTTCATCACCGCTTCCACCCGTAAGCTCCAGGCGGATATTGGCTTGCCCGCTGAAGCTATAGATCTGCTGATCGGTAAGCGTTTGAGAAGCGTTGATCGGGCCTTGGCGATCAAGCAGCAACTCGCCCGGTTCAGCTGCATAGACTGTGGTCCCAACGGGAAGCAAAACAAGGACGAGCGTGATGATTGCCAGTAAGCACCAGACTCGCGACATACGAGGGGACATAATGCGGACTCCTTACATACAATCTACCTTGGTAACACGTAGCCAACAATGTATATAGATACTCGTAAGAACGCATTGTTAAAGTAGTCCAAAGCAAGCATAAACGTTAAAACTGAGTTGGCACAATGGGAAGAAAGTCCTAGCGTGGTGCGCTAATGAGGGGATAGAAAGCGGCTGAGATAGTGCTTATGATACCACCATCTCAGCCGCATGCAAGCAGCAGAATAAACTGAATTATCGCCCGTTAAGCCAATAACTGCTTAGCGTTGGGGCGATACTTGCGTATCCAAGCATTGATCAGTTGGCGCGAAAGGCTCGATGGACCGGGCAGTTCGGGCAATTCATCGACGTGGAACCAACGAGCATCGTCCAGTTCGTGGGCGTCGATCGTGATCTCGCCGCCAGCATAGTTGGCCATATAGCCGATCATCAACTGATGGGGGAAGGGCCAAGACTGGCTGCCGAAGTAGGTGATCTGATCGATCTCGACACCAACCTCTTCATAAGCCTCGCGGCTCACACACTCTTCGATCGACTCGCCGGGTTCGATAAAACCAGCGATGATACTATAGCGCGGCCCCCAACCAGCCTTATGGGTCAGCAGAATCTTGTCGCCATCGTGGATCAACACCAAGATCGCGGGGCTGACGGGCGGATAAGCGGTCTTGCCACAATTGGTACAACGCTTGCCCCAATCGCCACCAAACCATTCGGTCTTGTGACCGCAGGCGTCGCAGAAGTTGTAGGCATGTTGCCAGTTGAGCAGGCGAATGGCATAACCTGCCAAGTCGTGGGTCTGATCGTCGACCTGGCCAAAGAGCGAGCGCAAGCTGATCAGACGCCAACCCTCGGGCGCAGGGCCATTCCAGCCCAGTTCGCAGGCGACACAAGCTTCGCCGTGCAAAGTGCCCAAATAGACAAGTGGGCCGGGTTCAAATGCGGCAAGACCCTCGACCTCACCACGGTAAACGCTCAGGCCGTCCTCCCGTTCTAAAAGCAACAAATCGTTATCGCGGAAAGCGAACCACAAGGCCGAACGTGTTTCTGGTTGTGCTGGCGGATAGGCACGAATAAATGCGGGAGGCATAGTTTGCTCCAGACCTCAGTGACTGTAAAAGCGTATCGAAACAACACGTTTCACATCGGGCAGACGATACCCAATGCAACAACAACTCAAGACATTCACTACAAAAAGAGCGGGAAGGCTGAACCTCCCCACTCTAAATGAGCGGAAGGTCACCAAACATGTGCATGTTCGCTTGACCTTCCTATTATAACGATTTTTACTTGTCCTTATTCCTGAGGAATATCGAGATCGCTCAGGCGTACGGTCTTGCGCGTGCCGAACTTCATGGTCTTCTGGCCTTCGCTCGAGATCTGGCCGCTCTGTTCGAGATTGCTGATCTCTTGTTCCATCTTCTGGGCCAGCTCAAGCTCGCCTTGGTTGAGCAAACGGGTGACTGCGCTGCGGAGCTTTTGGGTCGCACCAGTCACATTACCGCCTTGCAGGTCTTGCAAGGCGCGGGTCTGCAGCTTAAAGGCGCTGACCTTCTCGACGATATTCATAATCGGCGCGTTGACTTGAGCGATCTGCGACTGATCGCCCGTAAAGGTCAACAAGACATCGGCGCGGCTCTTCTCGGCAACTAGATTGAGGGCGGGGACGTCGTAGGAGACTTCGATCTGACCGACGCGGTATTGACCGACCGGGCGCGGCTCGACCAAGAGTTCGACCAGCAAGGTCTGACCTTGGCCGGTTTCCATCTCGCCCAAGTGTACATTCACATCGCGATCGGAGATGGGTCGATAGCCGAGGTTGTTGATCAGCGGAATAACCTGCCAAACAGCGCGGGGCGTTACACCTTGAACCAAACGCAGAACCATATTGGCGTTTTGCACCACGCTGGCTTGGGCGCGCTGAACGGTGTTCTGGAAGAAGCTAGCGATCTCGCTGGGCTGGCTGATATATTCTGCAACGCCGCCGCTGCGGTTCGCCATCTCGATCAATAGGTCTTCGTTCCAGTCTTGGCCGAGGCCCAGCGCGGTGATCGGCACTTGGCGGCGTCCGGCTTCGTCGGCCTGACGCAAACAGTGATCTTCGTTTTCGGTCTGGCCGTCGGTCAGCAGCACAAGGCGCCGAATGGCACTGGCAGGGGCCGGGCCGCGCTCGATCTCGCGTAGCCCCATCTCGACGGCAGGTGCGATCTTGGTGCCGCCCGCATCGCGAATACGGCTCACTTTATCTTGCAGTTCGCGCTTATTGGTGACATTGGTGGCAGGAATCAGCAACTCGGTGCGGTGATCGAAGATCACAACCGAGGCGACATCCTGCGCATCGAGCAGATCGAGGGCGATCGAAGTAGCGCGTCGAGCGCTCTCCATCTTCTGGCCCTTCATCGAGCCGCTATGATCAAGCACAAAGCTTACGTTGACGGGCATGCGCACATTGGAAACGACTTGGGTGGGATGCATTTCGACCAACAGATAGGCTACTTGAGCCGTATTGGTCGCGGCAAGGTAAGGGCGAGCAAGCGTAGCTCGAAGCGAAACCTCTCCTGCCATCTGGTGCTCCTTTCAATATCTGAACCACCACAGCCACAGCTGCGTGTCTAAGCTACTAATAGGTACGTTGGCACGGGCTCAGAAGTTGCGAAATAGCAATAACATGCTCCGAATCAAGCCTAACACGAACACGATCTGTACGCAATCCGCCCAACGAGGCTTCTGCCAGATTCTTCGGGCAAAACGAGCTGCAAGCGCGCCTAGGGTGCTGGTGTTGGTGTTAACCCCATAGCAGGGCCGCGCTGCAAGAGGGTCTGCAATTCGAGCTTAGAGGCCACCACAATCGTGGCGTTATCGGTCTCTTCGGCGATGCGGGCCGCCTCTTCAAAGGCTTCGATCGCCTCTTGATACTTGTTCTGTGCCGAAAGAGCCTGACCGAGCAGATAGTAGCCGTTGGCAGCGAATTCGCTCTGTTCGATCAGGAAGCGAGCATCGGACTCAGCAGCGACATAATCGCCGGTCTGAATACGAACAATGCCGCGCGTATTGTGGAAGTCAACCTCGTTGATCAGCTCATTGGCCTTGACCCAAGCGGCTTCGGCATCTTGCGTGCGCCCTAGACGCTCGTACAAAGCTCCCAGCCAGATCCAAATATCGGGGTCTTCGGGCACCTGCTGTGCCTGATCCTCGGCGAAAGCTAGGGCTTCATCGAACTTCTGCTCCATGGCATATTGGCTCACCGTAGTGGTGTTGGCACGCGGAGGCGCAGGGAAGAGCCAAGGCAAAACCACAAACACAAGAATAAAGATCGCGCCTAGCACCCCGCCCGTAATGACCATGCGTTTGATCTGGGCTTTGGTCTGAGCATCGGCGATCTCGCGTAATTCGCGCCAACCACTGCTGTTTGCAAGGCTGTCGACTTCGCCACTGGCGCGCACACGGCGAGCGATATAACGCGCCTCGCGCTGCATACGAGCGTCGATGCTCTCAAGGCGGCTCTCTTCGGGGCGCAGATCGTAATCTTGGCTTTTGAAAGCTTCGAGCTGGGAAACAATCGTATCGTAAAGGCGAATCAGTTGAGCGGCCTGTTTAGGATCGCTGCGCAGCGCCACCAAGGCCCGTTCTGCATCAGAGAGGGCGTTGCGCAGATCGTCGATCGCCGATGGATCAACTTGAATAGGAGAAATCAGTGCAGGCATAGAATCACACTTCTAGAAACAACAACTCTCTTTAAAACCACAATTCCGACAGCGATAAAAGCCAGCCCAGAGCCGCATCTCTAGGCCACAATTTGGGCACTCGCGCTCTTCGGGCAGCTCGATTTGACAGCTCTGAGGCTGCTCTGTAGGCGTCTGGGTCGGCGATGTTTCGTTGGTGCTGGTTCCGTTTGCCATAGTGGTGTTCCTTACATTTTTCTGCTATGTATCATATCATAGAACAATAGCGGACTCTGGCCCCAAGCAAACGAGCACTTACATAATCTTCGCTAAAACTGGTCATACTACGTCTGTTTGATCGCTTCAACACTCTGGCGGCTTGGTCTCGTCCCCCAAGAAGGGCTACGAGCGCGTCCGCCTACGGCTACCAACAGCTCGCCCGTAAGCAGGGTGTGGTAGCTGTGTGCCGAGAGGCCGCCCCCAACATACAACAAGGCGCATTTCGCATCAATCGGCTCGAAAAGAATAGAAATAGCCTTATCTTCAATTCGTAGACGATCGTTTTGTAATCAAGGTCGCCACTGTTTATCAAACACCCTCCGCTGTTTAATAAACACAGCCCGCTGTGAATGAAACAGTGCCCTCTGTTTCTTAAACATAGCTCGCTGTCTAGCAAACAGCGCCCTCTATTTATTAAACACAGCTCGCTGTCTAGCAAACAGTAACCGCTGCGAACGAAACAGCATCCTCTGTTTATCAACCATAGCCCGCTGTTTAATAAACACAGCCTGCTATAAATGAAACAGTGTCCTCTGTTTATCAAACACACTCCACTGTCTAGCAGACAGCATCCTCTATTTATCAAATACTGGCGGCTGTCTACCAATCACAGGGCGCTGTCTGAGATTGCATCAGCTTAAAAGAGCGTTTCAGCTTCCGAAATAAATCGTTGAGCGGCGCGCATGTAAACAACGAGAAGCACAGAAACGTGGTTCCGCTCTGCTCAAGGCAAAACGAAGCAGCAGCGATCATAGAGATTCGGTGTGATGCGGATGCGTGCGATCTTTCGCATTGAGGGGGCGGTCTGTATGCACAGCCACTAGACGCCGAATGGAAGGTGGGGCTGTTGGTAGCCGTAGGCGGACGCGCTGAGGAAGGAATGGCAGGAGAAGAAACTTAACGCCACAGTATTGAAACAAATAAGCAGAAATAGCTTCAGCAAAGAGGCAAGCTATTGAGCAGAGAGCGCTCGGCCCAATAGCTCGCTAGGAGAACTGGCCTACACAAAACGCATGCTATCGGCCAGCACCTCGGGATCGATATTGCCGCCGCTGATGATTAAGCCGACCTTGCGCGACTCTTTGGGCAGACGCCCAGCCAAAACCGCAGCCAGCGTGACCGCTCCGGTTGGCTCGAAGACCAGCTTCATGCGCAGCAGAGCGAAGGCCACCGCCCGCATAATCTCGTCGTCGTTTACGATCAGCACATCGCGCAGATGCTCTTGCATAATTGGGAAGGTGAGCTCGCCGGGCTGCTGCGGGCGCACACCGTCGGCGATCGTTTTAGGTGGCGCGATCTTGATGCGCTTGCCCGCCCGCAAAGACTGCAAGGTATCGTCGGCGTCCTCCGGCTCAACGCCATAAACAGCGATAGCGGGATTGTGGGCGTGGGCCGCCAACGAGGTGCCGCTGATCAGGCCGCCGCCGCCGATCGGCGTCAGAACGGTGTCGAGATCGGGCACTTCCTGCAAAAGTTCGAGTGTGGCTGTGCCCTGGCCCGCGATAATGTCGGGGTGATCGAAGGGCGGGATCAGATGCAGGCCGCGCTCTTGGGCGATAGCCTTGGCGAAGGCTTCGCGATCTGTGGTGAGCCGATCGTAGATCACAACTTCGGCGCCATAACCGCGCGTGGCCTCTAGCTTGACCTTGGGCGCGTCGTTGGGCATACAGATCACGGCCGGAACGCCCAGCAGCTTAGCCGCCAAGGCGACCCCTTGGGCGTGGTTGCCGCTCGAAAAGGCGATCACACCCAGCCCATCGCGGCCGCGCTGTTCGACCAAACGCGAGATCGCGTTGTAGGCACCGCGAAACTTGAACGATCCGCCGCGTTGAAAACTCTCGCATTTGAGAAAGACTTCGAGACCCGTCACTTCATTTAAGGTGCGTGAACTGACCACAGGCGTGCGATGGGCCACTCCTGCGATCCGCTCCGCAGCCGCCTGCACATCGGCAAAGCTTATCTGTGTCATCTCCTATCCTTTTCTTTTTGAACTAGCAACCCTTCTACGATAGTGTACAGCTATTAGACGCTTCAAGGTACAATAGGTGACCCAATTGTCCTCAGCTCAGCGTGGAAGGAGACCTATGAGCAGCTACGATGTACTTGTATTGGGCGAAGTTAATGTAGATTTGATTCTGCAGGGCAATGTCGAGCCCGAATGGAACCAAGTCGAGAAGCTGATCGGCGATGCAGCGTTGACTCTCGGCGGTTCGTCGACCATCTTCGCTTGTGGAGCCGCCCGTTTGGGGTTGAAAGTTGGCATGGTCAGCGTCTTGGGCGACGATATGTTCGGGCGCTTCTGTATCGAACAGTTGCAGCAGCACGGCGTCGATACCAGCGGCATCATCATCGACCCCAACATGCGTACAGGCATTACGGTGCACCTGCAAAAGCCCGATGATCGCGCTATGTTGACCTATCTGGGCACTATCTCTGAGTTGCAAGTCGATCGGATCGATCCCGCCCTGCTAACCGATACGCGCCATATTCACGTCGGCAGCTACTTTATGCAGACCAAGCTCCAGGCCGGTCTGATCGAGCTGTTCGACAAGGTGCGCGCAGCAGGCGTGACCACTTCGGTCGATCCAGGCTGGGATCCCGCCGCTCAATGGGAGCCGCTGATCAAGCTTTTGCCCCATATGGATATCTTCATTCCCAACGAGGGCGAGGCGTGCGAGCTGCAGCAGACCAAAGACTGGCGCCAAGCCTTGACCCAGTTGGCGGCAAAGGTGCCGACCGTGGCGCTGAAGCGCGGCGCCGAGGGTGCAGCCGCCGCCCAAGGCGATACGATCGTTGAGGCGACTCCGCCCAAAGCGCCGTATGTCGATGCGGTCGGCGCCGGCGATAGCTTTAGCGCTGGTTTCGTCTATGCGATGTTGGCGGGTTGGCCGCTCGAGCGCTGTGTGCGCATGGGTGTGGTGTGCGGCACCTGCTCGACCCGCGCCGCCGGTGGCACCGCCGCCCAAGCCACCCTTGAAGAGGCGCTGTCGATGCTCTAAGCGCCGCCGCGAGCGAGACCTAGCAGCTGGGCTGGNCCTCTCCCCCCAACCCCCTCTCCCGCACTGCGGGCGAGGGGGTGAAATGGGTGCAGGTAAAGGAAACACAGCCCATCTATCGAAAAGCCGTACCCTTACAGGCGGTTCCTGAGCTTGCCGAAGGGCAGGGTACGGCAAGATCGCAACTTCAGCCTTCTACAGCGCTACACTAACCTCACAAACATCTCCAGACAAATCCCTCAAAAGCCTCAGCGTCTCAGTGCCTCGCGTAGTGAATAGATAGGCCCTATCCCGCAAGCGGGAGAGAGGTGAAATGGGTGCAGGTAAAGGAAACACAGCCCATCTATCGAAAAGCCGTACCCTTCGACAAGCTCACCAACCAAGCTTGCCGAAGGGCTGGGTACAGCTAGATCGCAACTTCAGCCTTCTACAGCGCTACACCAACCTCACAGACATCTCCAGACACTCCCTCAAAAGTCTCAGTGTCTCAGTGCCTCGCGTGGTGAATAGATAGGCCCTATCCCGCAAGCGGGAGAGAGGTGAAATGGGTGCAGGTAAAGGGAACACAGCCCATCTATCGAAAAGCCGTACCCTTACAGGCGGTTCCTGAGCTTGCCGAAGGGCAGGGTACGGCAAGATCGCAACTTTAGCCTTCTACAGCGCTACGCCAACCTCACAAACATCTCCAGACAACTCCCTCAAAAGTCTCAGTGTCTCAGTGCCTCGCGTGGTGAATAGATAGGCCCTATCCCGCAAGCAGGAGAGAGGTGAAATGGGTGCAGATGAAGAAACACAGCCCATCTATCGAAAAGCCGTACCCTTACAGGCGGTTCCTGAGCTTGCCGAAGGGCAGGATACAGCTAGATCGCAACTTCAGCCTTCTACAGCGCTACACCAACCTCACAGACATCTCCAGACAACTCCCTCAAAAGTCTCAGTGTCTCAGTGCCTCGTGTGGTGAATAGCTAGGCCCTATCCCGCAAGCGGGAGAGAGGTGAAATGGGTGCAGATGAAGGGAACACAGCCCATCTATCGAAAAGTCGTACCCTTACAGGCGGTTCCTGAGCTTGCCGAAGGGCAGGGTACGGCAAGATCGCAACTTCAGCTTTCTACAGCGCTACACTAACCTCACAAACATCTCCAGACAACTCCCTCAAAAGTCTCAGTGTCTCAGTGCCTCGCGTGGTGAATAAAAAACCGTGCCTCGCGTGGTGAATAAACAGCAGAGGAGAAAGAGCACGTAAAGCTCGAACACGGCTCCGCGCGAA
>JGI25327J35509_1000080_pt1 | contig 70854 bp, 64 predicted proteins | sample HigsolmetaAR202D_FD_35509 | JGI IMG/M metagenome (IMG submission 35509)
GAGTATGCCCTTACTGAGAGATGATATAGATTAATAAAGACTCTTTCAAAAAACGATAAGCAAGAAATGACTACATCACATATATTGATGGTTCGACCTGCTGCCTTTGGTTATAATCCCCAAACGGCCGTTAACAATGTCTTTCAGCAAGAAACTTCCGCCACAGATGTTCAAACCAAGGCATTGCAGGAGTTTGACCATTTTGCTGAAGTATTACAACAAAACGGCGTCAATCTTACTATCGTTCAAGACACGAACGAACCGCATACCCCCGACTCTATCTTTCCCAATAACTGGATTTCATTTCATGAAGACGGCACCGTAGCACTCTACCCGATGTTTGCCCTCAATCGACGCGTGGAACGTGACAAAAACGTATTGGATGTAATCAAAGAGCGGTTTCATATACGCACTACATTGGACCTTACGCATTACGAGGGACAAGATCTCTTCCTAGAAGGAACTGGAAGTATGGTACTGGACAGAGACTTTGAACTGGCTTATGCATGTCTTTCACCGCGTACTAGCCCCAGTGTCTTATACGACTTTTGCGATGCTATGGGGTATAGGCCAGTGCTATTTGAGGCCTATGATAAAAAGGGTAAAGAGATTTATCATACCAACGTGATGATGTGTATAGCTGATGAATATGTAGTAATCTGTTTGGAAGCCATAAAAGACGATGTGCAAAGACAGATGCTGCTCAGCCGATTTGCAGAAACAGGAAAATCCATCGTCGAAATCAGCATGGAACAAATGTTTCACTTTGCAGGCAACATGCTCCAGATACACAACAACTCCGGAGAGCCTTTGCTCGTAATGTCTTCGCAAGCGTATCATATTCTGACCAACGAGCAGCGTGATTTTTTACAATCTTTCAATCCCATTGTTCATGCTCCTTTAGCCACCATCGAAGCGCATGGGGGTGGCAGTGCACGTTGCATGATGGCTGAAATATTTTTGACACCCAAAACCGCCGATCCGGCTCACTAAATGAAACGTATTCAGTCCACACCGGGATACGCGATTATCAAGAATTGGTTTCAATCTTTAGGCAATACACCTTTTGCATTTCAGCAAGAGAGCTGGCAAAAATATCATGAGGGATATTCCGGTCTTGTTATCGCGCCTACAGGATTCGGGAAAACCTTTTCGGTGTTTCTAGCATTAATCATCGATTATCTAAACAAACCAGAGGAATATGGTGAGGGATTAAAATTGATATGGATTACACCGCTACGCTCCCTAGCAAAAGATTTGGGCAGGGCGATGCGGGAAGCCTTGGAACAAATAGGACTGGATTGGGAAGTAGGGGTGAGAAACGGCGATACAAGCACAAAAGAAAGACAAAAACAAACTAAAAAAATGCCGGAGGTATTGATCATCACTCCGGAAAGTTTGCACTTATTGTTTGCACAAAAAAACAACTCTACTTATTTCAAACATCTTAAATGTATTGTAGCAGACGAATGGCACGAGCTACTGGGTAGCAAAAGAGGCGTACTTACCGAGCTTGCCATCTCACGTCTGAAAGCTCTTACGAGTAATCTACGTATATGGGGTATTAGCGCTACTATCGGTAATATTGATGAAGCCTTGGAAGTACTCATTCCTTATAAGGATACGCCTAAAACAATTGTACGATCTAAGAATAAAAAGAAAACGGAAATTATACCCATTATTCCTGATGAAATAGAAATATTACCTTGGGCTGGACATTTGGGTACAAAAATGGCGGAGCAAATTGTACCCATCATTCATCAAAGCCGTACTACGCTCATCTTTACCAATACGCGTGGGCAAAGCGAACTCTGGTATCAAGTATTGCTAACAGCAGCTCCGGATCTTGCAGGGCAACTGGCCATTCATCATGGCTCTATTGATATGGAGTTACGTACATGGATTGAAGATCGACTGCATACCGGACAATTGAAAGCCGTAATTTGCACCTCTTCGCTAGATTTAGGCGTAGACTTCAGGCCGGTAGATACTGTTATTCAAATCGGCTCTCCCAAAGGCGTAGCACGATTTCTGCAACGTGCAGGACGTAGCGGCCACTCTCCTTTTGAAACCTCCAGAATTTATTTTCTGCCTACACACTCGCTCGAACTGGTAGAAGCCGCAGCTTTAAAGGAGGCAGCTCAAAACGGTATTATTGAAAGTCGCACCCCATTGGTTCAAACTTTTGATGTACTGGTACAATACCTGGTGACATTAGCCGTAGGCGAAGGTTTCAAAGAGCAAGAAGTATTTGAACAGGTTCAACAAACTTATGCATTTACTCATCTACTCCCTGAAGAATGGCAATGGATATTACGTTTTATCACCCAGGGGGGAGAGGTACTCTCCGCTTATGAAGATTTTCAAAAAGTAATTGTCGAGGGCGGCGTTTATAAAGTGAAAAACCGCCGCATTGCCATGATGCACCGAATGAACCTAGGCGTAATTGTAAGCGNCCCCATGTTAAAAGTGAAATTCATCGGAGGNGGATATATCGGTATGGTGGAGGAGTATTTTATATCTCGCCTCAATCCCGGCGACACTTTCGGCTTAGCCGGCAAAATTCTAGAGTTTGTCATGATTAAAGACATGACGGTTCTNGTAAAGAAAAGCAAAGCCAAGAGAGCCATTACACCCAGTTGGTTAGGTGGCCGTTTACCTTTATCATCTGACCTAAGCGCCATTTTACGCAGCAAATTTAATCAAGCTTTACAGCCCTCTGCACAAGAAAAAGAACTCAAAAAGTTACAACCGCTGTTCCAGTATCAGGAAGCCTATTCTCATATTCCTCGAAACGATGANTTTTTAATCGAACTCACGCATACCCGAGATGGGCATCATGTATTCATGTACCCATTTGAAGGTCGCTTGGTGCATGAAGTAATGAGCGCCTTAATTGCTTATCGTATCAGCAAGATTCGCCCCATCACATTTTCGATGGCCATGAACGATTACGGATTTGAGTTATTAAGTGACCAGCCTATACCCTTGGAGGAGATAGACTTGAACACGCTTTTTTCTACCGAAAATCTCACGACTGATATTGCCCATAGCATCAACGCTGCTGAAATGGCGGGAAGAAAATTTAGAGACATCNCAGTAATTGCCGGACTGGTAATGAAGAACTATGCAGGCAAGTACAAAAGCGATAAAAACCTGCAGTCTTCCTCTGGTCTTATTTTCAGAATCTTTGAGCAATACGACTCGCAGAATTTATTGATGCGTCAGGCATATGAAGAGGTTTTTTATCAGCAATTNGAAGAAGTGCGCTTAGCCGCAGCACTACAACGCATTCAACAAAGTGCTATCATTGTTGTTAATACTAAAACATTTACTCCTTTAAGTTTNCCGATAAAAGTGGATAGCCTCAGACAAAATCTGAGCAGTGAAGAACTGGACGTAAAAGTGAGGAAAATGCAGGAAGAAGCATTTAAAAAAGCGCATCGTTAGTACGTGGAAATTATTTGCAATAACGAAGTATTAATTCTATCGCCATTAAGAGCTGCTTACTGGCCAAAGNAAAGGACTTTATTCCTGGCTGATTTGCATTTGGGGAAAACGGGGTATTTCCGGTCTCACGGTATTCCAATCCCCTCGACGGTATTGCACGATGATTTGAAAAGATTAGGGAAGCTTATCGAAACGTACAAAGCTCAAAAGCTGATTATTGCCGGCGATATGTTTCATCACGATCTGAATACTGATATCAACATCTTTCAGCAATGGCGTGAATACTACGCTGATATATCATTTATTCTAGTTCCGGGCAATCATGACAAACTACTCCATATNAATTACGAGCAATTAGATATACAGATAACATCAAAAGAATTTGTAGCAGCTCCCTTTGTTATCACTCACGAATTGCCGGAGCCTGATAACAATCGCTTTATTATAGCCGGACATCTACATCCGGGATACCAACTTATAGGAAAAGCCCGGCAATCTTTACGACTCCCTTGTTTCGTTGTATCCTCTCACCACCTTATACTACCTGCTTTTAGTACCTTTACCGGACTATTCACAGGATATAAGAATCGTAATAACACCAGATACTATGTAATAGGGAACGAATCTGTTTATCGGGCTTAGTTCCATCCTTTTGATACAAGCTAAAAAAGAAAAAATCAACATTGAATCAATATATCAACTTATGGCAGTTTTCATATACTGGCATATTCCTTAATCCTGTTCGAAAAGCTCCTGTTCTTCTCGGTCTTCTACTTTAATCTGTTTTAGAAAGTCGTCAAACTCGCTTCCCTCATGGCTACTGTAAGCACCGTAAGCATCGATAATATATCCCAGCTCGCCATCTTTATCTTCCAATACATATAAAACGGCATTGTCGTCTGGATTAGAATCGCCTTCAAATCTGAAAGTGCGGAAAATAATTAGATCCTCCGGCTGATATACCTTGCCGGATTTTTCAGATTTCATTTCTTTATTTTCATTCATGCGAATTTCATTATCTACGCCTCTTTGGCGCAACTTTTCCATCACCTGGCTTAGAGTGGTCATTTCTTGGCGTTTTTCCATATTTTAAAATTTTGGTTATTAAATAAATATTATACTCCTAATAGTGCACAAATCGGACCACTTTCCTCGGATTTGTAAGATTCTGGTAATCGGCCCTATTTTTTTAAAAAATTAAACACTTTACCAGCTTTTCTTTAGACTTTCTTTAAGATTAAACGTCTTTAAAAAGTGCTATGTTATTAATACACCGTACTTTTGCAACCCAAAACCGCCCTGCTGGTATTTTTGGCTGGTTTAGCCGAAGTAGGAGGATTTACAAAAACAATTAACAGAAAGGAATTCAGTAACGCCTTTTATGAAGCAAAAAAAGTATTACATCATCGACTTCGATAGTACTTTTACACAGGTAGAAGCATTAGACGAACTGGCACGCATTTCATTGAAAGACCATCCGCGTCGCGAAGAGATCTACAAAAAAATTGAAAATTATACCAACATGGCTATGGAGGGAAAGCTTTCCTTTTCCGAGAGCCTAGCACAACGCGTAAAACTGCTAGAAGCCAATAAAGATCATCTCAAGAAGCTCATTGCTCACTTGCGAACTAAAGTTTCCAAGTCGTTTTCTCGCAACGCAGCGTTTTTTAAAAAGCATGCCGATGATGTATTGATCGTATCCGGCGGTTTCAAAGAATTTATCATCCCGGTTGTGAAGAAATTTCATATTAAAAAGGAAAACGTATACGCCAATACTTTTGAGTTTGATAAAAACGGAAAAATCATCGGATACGACCGGTCTAATCCTCTCAGTGAAGAAGGCGGAAAAGTAAAGCTGCTCCAACAGATGGATCTGCAGGGNGAGCTGTACGGTATCGGCGACGGTTATTCCGATTTTCAGCTACGCGAGTGCGGACTGATTAAAAAATTCTTTGCCTTTACCGAAAATATCGCAAGAAAAAGCGTTACCGCTAAAGCAGATCACGTTACTCCCAGCTTTGACGAATTTCTATATATTAATAAAATTCCCGGAGCTATCTCCTATCCCAAAAACAGGATCATTACCATCATTGTAGGAGATGTTCCTAAGAAAAATTATGCNTTACTGCAAGAAGAAGGATTTACAGTATATAAAAAGGAAGAAGTAGATGATAAAACCTTTTATCAGGCAGGCATGCTACTTATTGCTGCTTCTTCCGGTATTGATGCGAAAGTGATAAAGAAGTTTTCACGACTGAAAGCCATCGGATATTACGGCAATGCTACACACGATCTGCCTCTTGTTCAATGCACCGAACGCGGCATAGTAGTATTTGACAACAAAAATGGCAAGACTAAAAACGAGGCTATTGCACAACGCATGGTAGATTTTATTAATAAAGGGGCCATCCACAGCAGTAGCAACTTTCCATCCTTGCAATTACCTGCGGTACGCAAAGCACATCGAATTATTCACATTCATAAAAATCTGCCGGGTGTCATGGCCGAATTCAACACTATTTTGGCTAAGCATCGCATCAACATCAGCGCCCAATACCTGATGACCAATGATATGGTAGGCTATGTAATCACCGATATCAACAAAGATTACGATAAGNAATTACTGAAAGAACTAAAAAATATCGAACACACTATTCAATTTAGAATTTTGTATTAACACCATATTTAAATACTACCGATGGCACTCAACAACAAATTATCCGAGCGCGCACAGGGTATGTGCGAACTTTGTACTTCAGAGACCGCTGTTCATGAATATACTGTTAGTCCCAAATCGGACGACAACATCGAGCATCAGGTAGCGCTTTGCGACAAATGTTTACAAGAACTGGAAAAACAGAATGGAGACGGTACTTACTGGCGCTTTCTGGAAGGTACCATTTGGAATCCCGAACCTCCTATTCAGGCTTTAAGCTATAGAATTTTACACACCTATAAGGATCAGGACTGGGCTGCCGACATCATCAACTCCATAGAAGTGGATGAAAATATAGTACAGTGGGCTCTTAGCGCTTTTGAAGTAGAAGAGGTACATCGCGATAGCTTCGGAAATAAACTAGAAAACGGCGATACGGTAGTGCTTACTCAGGCACTGGACGTAAAAGGCACTAATTTCTCAGCTCCCAAAGGCACAGTAGTGAAAAGAATACGGCTGGTTGCGGACAATGTGGAACAAATTGAAGGAAAAATTAACGACCNGANCATCGTCATTCTTACCAAATACGTAAAGAAAGGGTAATTACCGCTCGGGAGAAAGCAAATTTTGATGTAATTTGAAGTGGCTGGAAGGCCGCCCTTAAGCGGAGTTTNGCCAATCCTATTTATCTTTATCCTATGTTACTATCACAGGCAGAAGAAAATTACTTAAAAGCACTATTCCACATAACGGAAGAAGGTGAGGATAAAGAAGGTACCGGTACCAACAAATTGGCCGCTACGCTTGATGTGAAGCCGGCTACAGCCAATGATATGCTTAAAAAGCTGAAAGAAAAAAATCTCATCAGCTACGAGAAATACAAAAAAATCTCTCTTACCGAACAAGGAAGAAAACACGCTATTGAAATTGTACGCAAACATCGCCTATGGGAAACTTTTTTGTACGATAAACTACAGTTTACCTGGGATGAAGTACATGAGGTAGCCGAGCAATTGGAACATATTCGATCGCCTAAGCTTATCGCCCAGCTAGAAAAATTTTTAGGATATCCTGAGTACGACCCTCATGGCGATGCGATACCTAATGCCAAGGGCGAATTGAGACCCAGCTCCCGCTATACGTTGTCGCAGGTAGAGGTAGGTAAAACCTGCAAGCTNGTGGCTGTAAAAGATAATAGCGCTACATTTCTTCAATATGTAGTAAAAGTAGGCCTAGGACTGAGTAGTAAAATCAAAGTCCTCGGTCGACAAGAATTTGACGGCTCTATGGAAATAGAGGTGAAGGGTAAAAGATCGGTAGTAAGCTTGAAGTTTGCGGAAAATCTCTTAGTGACGGTATAAAGCCATTTATCACAACTTGATAAAAAATAGCCGGCTATCTTCCCGGCTATTTTACTTTGATAATTTTGTTTATAGTGAACCCACTGGTACAGAACTCGAACTCTTTTTTGGAAGATTTAAGGCGATTAAATCAACTTAAAGACAGTCCGTACCAATCTGATATATTCGTGGAAAAGGTAAATCAACCTAAACAGCTTCAAATTTCGACAAAGGTAAACAAATTGAAAAGATGACAATGCGTTTTCATCGAAAATTTCCATGCTTCTTGCAAAAAAAATCTTTCCCAACTTCGACCTGTATCATGTATCAAACTCATTGCAAAGGACAATATTTGTGCGTAGATAGTGATAGTGTACAATTTAAAAACCTTAGCTATGAGACATCCTTTGAACAACATTGTGGCTGAAATACAGAAGCAAGAGAGAAAGCTATCAGCCGAAACATCCAGTTTCATTGACGAGGCATACAAGATGACGGTTTACCTCCAAGAGCTATTAAGTACTGTCAAAGATGACGTAATAAAAGACGGCTTTTCAAGTAAGGATGAGGAAATACATTTTTTCAAACAGGTAAAGCCGAACATCCTCGGAAAACTTATCTATTACAATAAGGTGTACCGCATTGAAACGTCTTGCCCCGTGGGTAATGGACACTTGTATCAAAACTATTTCGCTCTGCAACTGCGTGACTTAAAACAAGAATACCAAGAACACATCTGCAATTCTGAATTTTACAGGTATTACCGCTCCGGCAGAACCGACCGTGACGGGCATTATTTCACATTGGGAAACATCAATTATTACGATGGGCTGAACAGTTATGTGTTTGAAATAGACCCCAAATTTTCCACCTACTTTGATTACAAGGTGGCGAAAATCATAGCCAACGAATTAATCTATAACTATCTGACGACAAAGCTAAGCCCCGAACAAAATCCCGATGTACTGCTACAACACGAGGAAACAAAGGACTTCTTTTGGACACAGACCAAAAATGCCCTTATCGAATTGATTTATGCACTCTATGCCTGCGATGCCATTTCACACGGGAAAATAGGCATCCGCAAAATCAGCATGGTACTCCAAATCCTGTTCCGTGTGTCGCTGAACGACATCCATAACAGCTTCCACCGAATGAAAACCCGTGCAGGCTCACGGACATTGTTTTTAGACCAACTCAAATACAGTTTAGAGGAATATATGGACAGGGAAGACAACCCATAATTTTGTCTTCTCTTTCCATCAAAAAGGACAGCATCAATCGGTGCTGTCCTTTTTTTGCCCATTTGCCTATATGTGTCTATCGGCAAACCCATTGATTTGGATGCCGACCAATTGACCAAAAGTGCGAAAATTCCCTAAAAACAGCACTTTGCATGAATTGTAAAAAAATGAAAAAAGTGCCTTTTTGATAGACATGTATCGGAAGACAGCCTGCGCCAATCGCTCCAATTTTGTGGTGTTAGAAATCATTAAAAGTATTTGTTATGAACATCGACAGAATGGAATTTATCGCATGGATGGAACGTATAATGGAACGTTTCGATATTTTGAAAGAATACGTCCTAAACATCAAGAAAGAACGGCACAGCATAGACGGCGAGGAATTACTGGACAACCAAGACCTGCTCCTCATGCTGAAAATCAGCCACCGTTCCCTGCAACGATACCGTTCCACGGGCAAGCTACCATATTATACCATCAGCGGAAAGCTGTACTACAAACTATCGGACGTACACCAGTTCATTAGGGAAAGTTTCAAAGCTCCCATACGGCGTACAAAAGAAAACCGATGACAAACCCTACCACGTAGAGACGGTTACGGCTATGCCGTACCTGCTTCGCCTACTTTCGGACAATGTAAACTTTAAAAAATCAATATCATGAGCGAACAGACAAATGAAAATCCACAGCAATATCCCGAACAGCTTTCGGATGTGCTGTTGGTGATGGACAAGGAAAAAAAGAAAATCCAAGCCGTTGCAGGTGTTGACGAAAACGGCAATCTGAAAACCGTTGATGCCACAAAGAAAAACCAAAGCCAATTTATGCGGGTGGACAGAGCCGGAGATTTGTTTACAAATTTCTTCTCCAACTTTTGGAGACAGCTTAAAGACCCGACCCATTTCTCATTTTTCAAAGTGCCTGCAAAGGAAGCGGTCGAAACCGCCAAAGAAATGCAGAAACAGGTCGATGCCCCCACCAAAGAGGGCGAGGCTGTCATGGCAAAGCATGAGGTCAAAGAGCCAAAGGAGCAACAACAGGAAACCAAAAAGGATGTGGAAGCACCACAGGCGAAACCGGAAGCACAGCAAGCACAGGAAAAAAACGAATACCGTTTTAAGGCACAAGACGTTGACTGGAATTATTTAGCGCAGTTTGGGATAAACAAAGAGAGGCTTGAAAAAGACGGGCAATTGGATTTACTGTTAAAGGGCTATAAGACCAATAAGGTATATCCCACAAGTGTCAATTTCGGTGCGGTTATCATGCGCTCGGATGCAAGGCTCGGTTTCCAAGACGGTGAAGACGGAAAACCTGTACTTATGATGTACGGTGTACGGCATGAACCCAACCTCAAAGCCCCTTTCTTTGGTCACGAGTTTACCAAAGAAGACAGGGAAAATCTGCTCAAAACCGGAAACATGGGGCGTGTGGTGGAATTGACCAACCGTAAAACAGGCGAAAAGATACCCTCCGTTATCAGTATCGACCACCTCACGAACGAGGTTATCGCATTCCGGCAGGACAGGATAAAAGTACCCGATGAGATTAAGGGCGTAAAGCTGACCGAAGACCAAAAACAGGATTTGAAAGATGGGAAAGCCATTTATTTAGAGGGGTTGGATTTTAAGAACAGTACGAACAAAAATGCCCATGTGCAGTTCAATGCCGACAAAAAATATACGGAGTTTCTTTTTGGCGATAAAGCACCCAGACAGGTACAGGAAAACGACCCGAAAATGTTCCGCAACAAAGTGTTCTCCGATGAACAGTACAAGCAACTCAACGAGGGCAAGACACTCTACATTTCGGATTTCAAAGATGGGCAAGGACAGCCGTATAAGGGGTATGTTACTTTGAACAAAGAAACGGGAAGCTATGATTTCAGCTTTAAGAACCCCAATGCGTTGAAAAATAAGGTACAGCCTGCCGAAACGCACAAAACACAGGTTGCTGTAAACTCCAACGGGAAAACCAACGAAGCAACCAAGCACGTCAACGAACCGCTGAAACCGGAACAACAAACGCCGAAAAACAAAACGCAACAGCAACGGCAGAATGACCCCAACCGTCCGGCTAAATCAAGAGGGGTAAGAAGATAATACCATCAAAAAACATTTTTCTTTGGAAATCCCCTTTCACAGAATACGAAGGGGTTTCTCAAAGAGAAATGTTCACCATTTAATCCATTAAAAGAGATAGTATCATGAAAGCAATCATTGCAGAAAAGCCAAGTGTGGCGAGGGAAATAGCTACCCTATTGGGAGCGACCGAAAAACGGGATGGCTACCTCACGGGGAACGGCTACGAAGTTACGTGGGCATTGGGGCATTTGGTCGGACTGGCGATGCCCGAAGATTACGGGGTATCGGGCTTCCAAAGGGAAGCCCTGCCCATATTGCCCGACCCTTTTATACTTACGGTACGCAAGATAAAAAAGGACAAAAGTTATGTTCCCGATAACGGGGCATTAAAACAGTTGAAGATTATCGAACAGGTCATCGGTAGATGCGATAGTATCATCGTGGCCACCGATGCCGGACGTGAGGGCGAACTCATCTTTAGGTACATCTATGAATATCTAAAATGCCGGAAGCCCTTTGAACGTCTATGGATAAGCTCACTCACGGAAAAGGCGATTAAACAGGGCTTTGACAACTTAAAAGCCGGAAGCGAATTTGACGGGCTATACCGTGCCGGACAAGGGCGGAGCAAAGCCGACTGGCTTGTGGGCATCAATGCCTCGCAGGCATTGAGTATTTCGGCAGGGCGTGGCGTTTACTCGCTTGGTAGAGTACAAACGCCAACGCTTGCCCTCATCTGCAAGCGGTATTTGGAAAACAAAGACTTTGCCGTCAAGAAATACTTTCAAATCCAGTTGGAACACCGCAAGGAATTTACAGACTTTAAGAGCCTTTCAAAGACCAAATGGGATGACAGGAAACTCGCTGACGATACGCTGAAATCTATTCAGCGTAACGGAACAGCAACCGTTACGGCAGTGGAAACCAAAACAGCTACGGAGCAACCGCCTTTGCTGTTCGACCTTACGGGATTACAGAAAGAAGCCAATAAAAGAGCATCCTATACTGCCGAGGAAACATTGAACATTGCCCAAAGCCTATATGAAAAGAAATTTATCACCTACCCCCGTACAGGGAGCAAGTACATCCCCGAAGATATGTGGTCGGAAATCCCTGCACTGGTAAGGAATTTGGAAGCACGGGCTTCCTGCAAAAAAGCGGTCGGAAAAGTGAAATGGGGGCGTTTCAACAAACGCATCGTGAATGATGTAAAGGTCACAGACCACCACGGTCTGCTGATTACCGAAAAAATCCCGTCCGAATTAACGGCACACGAAAACGTTATCTATGATATGATTGCGTACCGCCTGTTGGAAGCCCTTTCGCCTGCCTGTACCAAAGAAATAACCGACATCGAATTGCAGGCTCTGCACTATGACTTCACATTGAAAGGGTGTAAAATCCTCGAAGCCGGCTGGCGTGGCATCAAAGAAAAATTTACCGATGAGGACAGCGAGCCTTTGCAGGAACTGCCGGAATTAAAGGTCGGCGATGAGCTGAAAATCAAAGAGGCATCCGTACTGGAAAAGAAGACCAAACCGCCCGTGCTTTACACCGAGGCAGGTCTGTTGTCCGCAATGGAAAATGCCGGAAAGGAAATTGACAACGAGGACGAACGGAAAGCCCTAAAAGACATCGGTATCGGTACACCTGCCACAAGAGCCTCTATTATAGAAACGCTTTTTAAGAGGGATTACATTCAGCGTGAAAAGAAATCCCTTATCCCTACCCATAAGGGATTGCAGGTTTACGGGGCTGTAAAGGACAAAAAGATTGCCGATGTAGCCATGACCGCCGAATGGGAAATGGCATTGCAGAAAATTGAAAACAACGAGGCGGATGCTGGTGCTTTTCAGCGTGAAATGGAAGCCTATGCCACTTCCATTACACGGGAGCTTTTGGACACGGGCATTGTCAATGAAAAGCAACCCGAACTGACCTGCCCCAAATGCAAGAGCCGTCAGCTATTGGTTTGGAACAAGGTTGTAAAATGCCCCGATGAGGCTTGCAACTGGCTTCAATTCCGTACCGTGTGCGGAGTGCCGTTGAGCGTTGCCGATATAGAAAATCTCGTGACCAAAGGAAAGACCAACCTTATCAAAGGCATGAAAAGCAATTCGGGCAATAAGTTCAATGCCTATATCGTCATGAACGATAAAGCCGAAACTTCCTTTGAGTTTGAAAACAGGAAACCAAACAGGAAATAAAATAAATGCTTTGTTTTCTGAACGGCATACAGCGTGAGGGATAGAAGCGACATCCTTTTGCGGTCCTGCAAGATCCGCAAAAGATATAGCGGATAGCCCGACCCGTCTGCATTTTTTCGTTAGCCTGGGCATGAGGCTAAAATGCAGACGGTGGCACGCCCAAATCCTACTTTTCGTCCTGCTCGTCCATTCTACGCATAAGTTCTTCCCGAAGCGCATCAAGGAATTTTGTACGGTTCATCTTCCGGTTTCTCAACTCCAAATAAGCCTGATAAAAATTGCCCAAATCAACATCAAATGTGCTTTCAAAATATAGGGCTACTTCCCTTATATCGTTGTTCCCGTTGTCAAATACATTTTGATAGTGCAGGGCATAAATCAGTTCTATCAATGCCACTTTACTTCCTGTCCATTTCAGCTTCTTTTGGATTTTCGATTTATCTTTTTGGAATTTGTTATACAACTGGTCTTCGATGTAAACCTGTATCAAATCATTGGCTATTATCTTGGCGACCTTATAATCATGTGAAGTGGAAAAGGACTGGTCAGATTGAAAATAATAAGTGTCCAACCACAGCTTTATATCATGCTTCCCCCTTAAAAACATTCTATCGTCAAGTAACGAATTGTTGCTACGGTAATACTTATAGAAATCGAGGTTGTTGTTAAAGAACCTCTTAAGTTTTTTCAGTTCTTTGTTGAGGTATTTCCTTATGGGCTTTGCTCCATAGGGCTTTTTTGTTTCGATTTTGTAGATGGCATTGTAGTAAATGAGTTTTGCTACAAAGGCAGGTTTCTGATACTTGAAAAAACGGATTTCCTCATCCGTGTTCCTAAACCCTCTTTTCAGAACATACTCTTTCAGTTTGGACAGGCATTCAAGGATAAGGTGTATAACGGCTTCTATCCGTTGTATGGAACAATCGGTTTCAATCTCCAATTCGTTGATGGCTGTTTCCAGTTTATGTAGGGTTTCATTATAGAATTTATTCATCTGTTTATTTTGAAATAGATGTTATTGATTAATACAGAAAAGCTAATACTATTCATATTAGCTTCCTTATGCAATTACGGCAACGTATATCGTGTTGATGATGGAACGATGGAGAGATTTTGTTACATATTTTAATGGTTGTAATTTGATGCAGGCCAATTTTTAGAAAATTTCACCTGCATCAAAAACTGCATTTCATACCGATGTTTCTGCGATTTGCATTTTACAACCTTAATTATTTATTTTTAATAAGTCAAAGCAAGTCCTACGCCAAAACCCATATCACTATCGTAGTGAGTACGTATGCCGATGTTCTTATTAATGATATACCTGAACTCTCCCATATATTCTAAGTCGGTATTCACCATAAAACCTGCTCTTAATCTTTTTGAAATTGGTATATCTTCACGCATTAACTGAAATCTCACAATTCCGTCGTGATATACTTCAGCCTGAAAATTGACGAGCATCGGTAATGTGTACATAAACCCTAAGCTGAACGCTCTCCGAGTATCTTTCTTATTGGTTTGTCCAAATAGGTTCTTTTCGTGTTCATCTTCTCCCATTTTCCGGTAGCGATAATCAAAACCTACAAAGGGCATAAACCACTGCATCTTTCCAATGTAGCGACCTAAATGCGTTTCTATTTCATAGCCATGCATACTATTATAACCTAAACGCCATTCTGTTCCTAATTGATAGCGTGCATTCATCAGCATAGCTTCTCCATCATTACCATTAGTTGCAAAATCGTTTTGTGCCATAAAGTGGGGCATATTACTTTCTCTTTGTAATTCTTTATAGGCTTTTGCCTTATCTGGTAGATAGGGGTTATTGTAATCCCCAACTTCGAAAACCCTATTCATTCCCGCCATCATGTGGTACAGGATATGGCAGTGAAAGAACCAATCGCCCTCCTCATTGGCGGCAAACTCGATGGTGTCCGTTTCCATCGGCATAATGTCAATGATATTTTTCATAGGTGCATTTTCACCTTTGCCGTTCAGTACCCGGAAATCAAATCCATGCAGGTGCATCGGGTGGCGCATCATGGAGTTGTTATAAATAGTGATGCGCAGTACTTCGCCTTTCTTAACGGGTATTTTGTCCGTTTCAGAAAGTATCCTGTTGTCCATGCTCCAAACGTAGCGGTTCATATTTCCGGTAAGGGTAAATTTTATGTCCTTTACGGGCGCATCTTTGGGAAGCGTAGTATTGTAGGGAGATTTGAGCATGGCATAGTTTAAGGTAACAATATCTCCCAAAGCATTTGCATTGTAACGGTTGGGGTCGCTGTCCATATTCATACCCTCGTGCTTGCTATGGTCTGCTTTCTTTCCTGCTTCCCCGGTTATTTCGGGGTACATGACCACGTTCATATCCATTTGGTTCAGGCTCATCTTCATGCCCATATCGTCCAAATCGCCGTTCATCTTCATCATGTCGTTCATCATCTTCATCCCCTCGAAATACTTCAGTCGTGGCAGCGGAGAAATAAGCTGTTTGACACCGTTACCGATAAAATAGCTCGCCGATTGTGTCCTATCCTCGGTGGTCGCCAAAAACTCATACGCCAATCCGTCTTCGGGGATGGTAACGACCACATCATAGGTTTCCGATACGGCAATGATTAACCTGTCCACTTCGACAGGCTCCACATCGTTACCATCACTGGCGACCACGGTAATCTTACCTCCGGCATAGCGCAGCCAGAAATAGGAAGATGCACCGCCGTTGGATATGCGAAGCCGTACCTTGTCCCCTGCCTTTAAGGTTTTGCCGTCAACCGTTTTTAGCTCCGGTGCATTGCTGCCATTGATAAGGATTTTATCATAATATACATCGCTCACATCCATCGCCAGCATCCGCTTCCACTCGTTTTTTACCTTTACCCCTAATTTTCCCTCCTTAATAGCTTCAACATATGATTGTGTTGCGCCTTTCTTAATGGCCGCCCAATCATTTGCATTGTGTAGCATACGGTTGATATTATCGGGGTTAAGATTTGTCCACTCACTTAATATAATTGGAACGGTCGGCAAATCGTCAATTCCTTTTCTGAATGTCTTATCATCGCTTCTTTTCTTCATGATAAAACTTCCGTACATGCCAATCTGCTCCTGCAATCCTGAGTGGGAATGGTACCAGTGCGTACCATGCTGGATAATCGGAAAACGGTAGGTGTAGGTTGTGCCCGGTGCGATGGGTTTTTGTGTAAGCCAGGGCACACCGTCTTCTTTATTGGGCAGGAACACACCATGCCAGTGAAGTGATGTGCTTTCTTTCAATTGGTTGTGCACCACTATTTCGGCAGTGTCGCCCTCGGTAAAGGTAAGGGTGGGCATGGGGATTTGCCCGTTTACGGCAATTGCCCTTTTTTGCTTACCTGCATAGTTGACAAGCGTATCTTTTACATACAGCTCGTAATGCACCACTCTCTGTGCAAACAGCGTTTGCGTGCAAAGCAGTATCAGCACTGTTTGCAAAATTCTTATAGGTATTTTATTATATCTGTTCATGATTTGAAAAATTTTATTTAATGCTGTCTTCCATTGTGCTAAACCACGCTATCAAAACCTGCTTATCCTCCGGTGACAATACTGCATTGCGATGAATTAGTGTGTATGATGACAACGGCATTTCCCCGTCCTTAACCTGCCCGGCCATAGCCCTGAACTTGTTTCGCTGCCTGCGGACAGAATAGTCGCCAAATTCGCTAAAGTTGAGTTCCTCTTTCCCCTTTTTTATATGCTCTGCCATGTACCATGCGCCGGGCTGGATACGGCTGTACCACGGATAATGGGTATTGTTGCTATGGCAGTCATAACAGGACTGAACAATGATAGCCTTTACATTTTGGGGTACGGCGTACACCCTTTCGATATGGGTGGCTGGCACTTCAACCGCCTGGTTCCGTAAGGGCTGAAAGAACTGTATGGCAATCAGGACGACAGCCAGCCCCAATATGATTTTCTTCTTTATGGTCATAATTATTTTATTGTGGCTTCATCTTTTTGTGTCTACTGTTTTTTCACATACTTGGCATAATTCTCCTTGTTTTCAAAATAAGAAACTTCACCGTTATTTCCTGTCACAGCAATCACCGCATTAGCTTTGTCTACCTGCTTATGGGAATAGGGGTCTATCGCCATCCGCACGGTCGCATCTTTTGGAATACGCTCCTTACACATTTCGCAACATCCGTAATAGGTTTTACCGTCAAATTTTACTTCAAACTGCTTTTTGCCGATATAGGCATCGTTGACCATGCAGACTTCATCCGATGGAACCAATTCACCTATTTGGGTAGTATGTCCGTTGCTTTCCGGAGTTGCCTGCGAATGCTGCTGTTCCGCTTCATCCTTATTTGACCCCGCCTGACCGCAAGCGGTGAATAGCAGGGTTAATAAGGAAATAAAGCCAATTATTATTTTGTTCATGTCCAAACTTGTTTTTTTAAATTTTATTATTTACTTTCTTCAAACTCTTTTAGCTTGCGCTTCATTAGTTCAATTTCTTCCGCTTGGGTTTTAAGTATATTTTTTTGCAGCTCTATCAGTTCCGGGTCGGTCAGGTGTGCCTTTTCGGACATCAATATGGCTGCTGCGTGATGGGGTATCATACCCTTTGCAAACTGCTTGTCCCCGACATTGATTTGTTCCCTGATACCAAACCATGAAAAGATGCCAACAGCAACCGAGATGATGGCTATCGCCCAATTCATCTTCCTGTTGGGGTACATTACTTTCATTATCGCTAATTCGATAAGCAGCATTGCCGAGGTCATCAGCAGGGTCATGTACAAATTGTTGATATTGGGTATCAGGTTCTGCCACCCGTCAATCATGGCGTACATGATAAAATACATCACTGCGAACATTGCGACAGCCATCACCGCAAAGCGTTTGTACATGGCCGAAGCATGTTTTGTATTGTGCGTGCCATGCTCCGAGGAATGACCCGCATGGTGACTGTTTTGCATATTTTCCATAACCCTGAATTTTATTTGCTGTTAATTGTTTTTTCCACCTTACCGCAGGTCAGCATTTTAGAGCCGTAGTAAGGGTTTTTGATTTCCTTGTTTTCGCTAAACCAAACAGCACCCTTACCGTCATTGAACATCGGGCAATGGTCTTGATACAATGTTTGCGATGTACCGAACAAATCAATTAGGTCTTTCAAATCTTCGCCAAGCGAGGCTAAATGTTCCCGCTGGTGGTGAATGTTGCCAACATTTTCCCCGATATGTTCTGCGTGTTCTTTAGCATCGTCCGCTATGTCCATGTACTTTTTGTGCTTATCAGCAGGAACGGCTTTCATGTCCACTTTATTCAGGGTAGCTAACAGCTTTTTCCCTGAACTGGCGGCAGCTTTGTCATCGTCCGAAACAAGGGCGTTCTTTAAGGACAGATAATCGGTAACTATGGGCGCAATAGAAAAGTTTTTTGCTTCTTCTTTTCCTGTTGCTTTTGCTTCCTGACCGCTCGGAGTTTCACTCACAACGGGCGCAGCTACCGTATCATCCTCTTTTGGTTGGGAAGCTGACTGTTCTTGTGATACAACAGCAGTATCACTTGAAGACTGCTCGTTTTTGTTGGATGCCTGATTGCATGATACTGTTACAAATGCCATGATAACAGCAATGATTGATAATGTTAGATTTTTCATTTTTATTTATTTTTTGATTTTTAAAAAACTTGCGTTAATAGCCACTACAATGGTGCTTACACTCATCAGCACAGCACCCATAGCGGGACTTAAAACAAAATTCGGATAGAGTACGCCTGCCGCAAGCGGTATTGCCACCACGTTGTAGCCAACCGCCCATATCAGGTTCTGTACCATCTTTTTGTAGGTAAGTTTGCCGAAGTCAATCAGTTTGACCACATCCCTCGGGTCGCTGTCTACCAATATGATATCCGCTGTTTCGGCAGCCACATCCGTACCGGAACCCACGGCAATGCCCACATCTGCCTGTGCCAGTGCCGGGGCATCGTTCACACCGTCACCTGTCATGGCAACCACTTCACCTTTGTCCTGAAACTCCTTTACTTTTTCCTGCTTGTTGTGCGGAAGCACATTAGCCAAATACCCGTCCATACCCAATTTTCCGGCTACGGCAGCAGCAATCCTGTCGTTGTCCCCGGTGAGCAGAAAGGACTTGATGCCCATTTTTTTGAGTTCCTCAATCGCCTGTGCCGAACCCTCACGGATGCTGTCTGCCAAAGTAATGATGCCGATTACCCGGTCATCAATGAGGACAAAGTTGACCGTTTCGGCTTCCTGATTGATTTCGTTTGGAATTTCCGGCAGGGAAAGGTGGTTTTCGGTGAAATAATTCGGGCCGCCAGCTACGATATTTTTGCCGTTCACGACACCTTTAACGCCTATGCCCTGCATATAGCTAAAGTTTTCAGATTTCCATAAGGCAAGGCTTTTTTCTTTCAATGTAGCCATAATGCCTTTAGCAATATGGTGTTCCGAATTTTGCTGTACTGCGGCAGCATACTGGATAACCTCATCGGCATTATATTCATCCGTTAACGGTATAACCTTTTCTACTGCATGGGAACCTTTGGTGAGCGTTCCGGTCTTATCAAAAATGACGGTGGAAAGTTTGCGGGTGGTTTCAAATGCCGTACGGTTGCGGATGAGCAGGCCATTGGTCGCCGATAGCGTTGTGGAAATGGCGACCACCAACGGGATAGCCACGCCCAATGCGTGCGGGCAGGCCGTTACCATTACCGTCACCATTCTTTCAAGCGCAAAGGCAATATCTCCACTGCTTGCATACCAATAGGCAAATGTGCCTATGCCCACGGCAATGGCAATAAAGGTGAGCCATTTGGCAACTTTGTCCGCAAGGTTTTGCGTATTGGACTTAGTAGCTTGTGCCTCCTGCACAAGATTGATAACCCTGTTCAGGTAGCTGTCTTTTCCAACGGCTGTTACCTTAACTTTCAGCGCACCATCGCCATTGATAGAGCCTGCGATGACCTTTCCGTCTTTTTCCTTTTTTACGGGAACACTTTCTCCGGTAAGCATACTTTCGTTGATATACGAAAGCCCCTCCAGTACCAATCCATCGGCTGGAATTTTTTCACCCGGTTTTATGATAGCCGTTTCACCGCTTTGCAGGTCTTCGAGCTTTATCTTTACAGCTTCTCCGCCTCGTTCCACGGTAACATCGTTGGGCAGTAACGCTACCAATGACTGTAATGCCCGTGAAGCAGCCATTTGGGAACGCATTTCCAGCCAATGCCCTAACAGCATGATGTCAATTAGGGTTGCCAGTTCCCAAAAGAAATCCATACCCTGCAAGCCAAATACAACGGCTACGGAATAGACATAGGCTACGGATATGGCGATAGCAACAAGTGTCATCATCCCTATGGCTTTGGCTTTCACCTCGCCAATCATTCCCTTTAGGAATGGTAAGCCTCCATAGCAATAAATCACCGTACCCAATGCCAGCAACACATATTTATCGCCATTGAAAGCAAGCGAGAAACCTAACCATTGCTGTATCATGTGCGACAGGAGCAGTATAGGGATTGTAATGACAAGGCTTATCCAAAAACGAGTGAGGAAATCACCTGTATGATGCCCCTCATGTTTATTAAAGTTTTTGTCAGCATGGCCATGTTGAGAATGCCCGGAATGCTCATGTCCTGATGTGTGTTCATGAGAAACTGACGTACCGCCAACGTGAACCAATGCCATGCCACAAAGAGGGCATTTGCCTGGTTCGTCTTTTAGCACCTGCGGGTGCATAGGACACGTGTATTTTTTCATAACAAGGGATTTTAAAAGTTATGTTGCATTTAATTTTTTTACCATCTCATGGGACATTTCTTCAGCATAAGTACCATAGGCATCAACAAGTACCCCTTTGCTCTTACCGTCATTGGACGATATGGCATAAATCACGGCATTGTTATCAGGACTACTGTCGAGGCTTTCAAACCTATGAGTTTCCGTAACCGTAAAATCCTCCGGTTTTAGTTTCAGGCTCTTTGACGCACAGTAAAGGCAGTCCGGCAACAGACTAAAGTCCATACTGTACCCACGCTGTCTTAGGTCTTTAAGTGCCTGCACCATGTCATTGTACTGTACCATAGCTTTCAGACCTGTTATTTAATGGTTTCGACCGTACTGCCGCAGGTAAGCATCTGTGAGCCGTAATATGGATTTTTAACGGCATTCTCTTTACTTAGCCAATTGGCTCCCTTACCTCCATTGTACATAGGACAGTGCTGGTAATAAACGGGGGTGTCCTGTTTAGACACTTTAGCCAGTGTGTAGATGCTTCCCGAAAGTGCCGCAAAAGCACTTCTTTGTTTTGCAACGTCTTTTGATTTTGAAATGCTTTCCGCATTGTCCGTTAAGTCCTGCATTACTTTCATCCAAGCCGTATGTTCCTCTGCCGATAGCTTATTCATATCGACTGCTTTAAGGGATGCGGCCAATTCAGCGGCATTGGCAGATGCGGTCGCCGCATCGGTTTTTATCAAAGCGTCTTTCACTGAAAAGTAGTTGTCAAATACAGCTTTTAGCTGTGATTGGTTTTGGGCTGCATCTTTGTTAGCGGATGCTGCCATTTGGCCATGGTCGTGATTGCCATGTCCGGCATTCATGTCCATTCCCGCCTCTTTGTTTTTGGCAACCGTCTTCACGGGTCTATCATACTGGCAGCAACCAGCCAGTTTAGCATATACGTCATCCGGCGCACGGAACTTCTCACTGTCATAACCAGCCAAAGCAATACGTTTCAGGATTTCATCCTGATTTGTTTTGTCGCCGTCATAGGTGAGCGTAGCCATCTTGGTATCTTTGTTCCAGTCCACGCTGGCTACCTTTTTTACGTTACCTGCTTTTTCGATGGTGGTTTTGCACATACCACAATTGCCGTAAATCTTTACGGTTTCTGTTTTCGCATTCTTGATTTGTGCGAAGCCGTTTATTGATGATAGTAACACGGCGATTACCATCACTATTTTTGATAATGATTTCATAATAATTACATTTTGAGAAACGGGGGATTGATAAACCCGTTTCTGTTTTAAATTTTAAGTAAATGATACAAATAGGGGATTTGCAAAAGCCGGAACAGCTTCTGACAGGACACACCTATGGCTATCAGGCCATAGTTTTAGCTTATTTTAGGCGGTAGCCAAATGGAGAAAAAGCCCGAAGAATAGTAGGCTTCTTTGAAACCGAATTTTTGCTTTTTAGCTGCTGCTAAGTGATTTTTTGCCTTTAATTCGATTATGGTTGGGACATTTAGGGAAGTGGTTGAAGCACCGCACCTGCAAGAGCTGTGTGAACAGCCGCCCCCGCATTTGTCACTTTTGCATTTTTTACAGGATTTGCCCTTGCAACCTTTTTTATGTTCTGATTTTTTGGATTTCTCCTTTGAGCAGGAAGACTGCTCGGTCTTTGTTGAATTTTTGGAACAGGCATAGCTCTGACTTGGCATCATAAAGAAAACCAAACAGAACAATGTCAAAATGCCTATATGTATTCTATAATTTTTCAACGCAACAAAGTTACAAATTAGATTGGTTTTTTATGTGATTTTTAAGATTTTTTTGCTTATCTGAGCAAAACCACCTATCCACTTTTCCAGGATTTACAAAATACCCTTTTTCGCCAACCACAATAAAAAATTGGCCGGAAAAAGGGCATTTCTAAAACAGCTTGCTTATCACTTGAAAATATAACGACTTATTCTACTAACTTCAATATCCTATACGCCCCTCTTGCCACAATTACAAATACAATTGCTCCGATAATCAAATCGGGGTAGCTTGAATTAAGCCAATGAACCAAAAGACCTGCAACGATAACGCCTGAATTGATAATAACATCGTTCGATGTGAAAATCATACTTGCTTGCATGTGGGCTTCTTTACTTTTGTTCTTTTGTAAAAGGTAAAGACAAAGTACGTTTGCCATTAGTGCCAAAACGGAAACGATAATCATCGTTTGAAAATCGGGCATTTTTTCAAACCCCAAAAACCGCCTAACGACTTCCACAAAACCGATAACAGCTAACAGGATTTGGAAGTACCCTGCAAATTTGGCTATGTTGTTTTTTCTTGCAATCGTGCCTCCAACGGCAAACAAAGCCAATGCGTAAACGATGCTATCTGCAAGCATATCCAAGCTATCCGCCACCAATCCCATTGAGTTGGAAAAAATACCGAATAACATTTCTAACCCAAAGAAAACGAAATTGATAATCAATACCGTCCAAAGTAGTTTCCGTTGGACATTGCTTGTATCTGTTTCCACAACTCCGTCAGTTTCTTCGGTTGAAATCAACGTTGTATTTAGGTTCAAAGTTTCCAAAGCCGATAAAATCGGCTCGGGGTTTCCACTATGATAAACATTCAATTCCCTATTGGGAATATCAAATTCCAATGACTTTACCGTATCAAAATCCTGCAATTTCATACGGATTAATTGCTCCTCACTGGGGCAATCCATTTTGGTAATATTGAATATGGTTTTGTTCATATTTTAAAGTTTAAATTTTATTCCACCATTAATTACAAATCCGTCCAACGGTGCATAGATGTCTCTAAAAACAGGGTTGGTTATTGTGCCTGTATAGATGTTGTCAAAACGTGTCTGCCTTGTATCAAGGAAGTTTTCAAAGTTGATATACAAAGAGAACCGTTCCCAAATCTTTTCAGCCATAAAGCCACACATCCAATAGTCCTTTCCAGTTGTACCGTCATTCAATTTTTGAGGGCTGAAATAATAGGCTTCCAAACCAATCTTCCATTTATCCTCTATTTCGTACATCAGTACGGAATTAACACGGTGTTTTGGGGTCAATGGATTTTCGGTACTTGTTCCGTTTTCCAGCAATCGGGTATCGGTAAATGTGTAGCCCAAAAATAGTTTCAAATCATCATAGCCGATTTTCACATTGGTTTCTGTTCCCTTGGTATGGATGTAACCCGATGAATTGATAAACTGATAAGTATTTGTTGCCATATTTTGAAGCAACAATGGATTGTCTAAATAGGTGTAAAAGAATAAATGGTTGATGCTGAACGTCCAGTCATCGCCCATATTCGTGCGGTAATTGATGTCTGCATTTGCACCGTAGCTCTTTTCTAATTTATTGGTATTATCATCAATAGGCATAACGTTTTGATATTGTATGCGTTCGCTTTCTTCGGTAAAAATGGTTGGTGTTTTATACCCAAATCCACCCCCGATGCGTGAAGTCAATCCGTTTGCAATATGGAACAATGCCGATACTCTTGGTAGAAAAACAGCCCCGTAATCCACCACGTAATCCGTTCTTAAACCTGTTTCCAACTGAAACCAGTCCGTAGCCCTAAAAGAATTTTGAACGAAAGCCCCGAATGTCGTTTGATTGTAATCTCTTAACGGAAATGAGGTAATTTGTTTTTCTTTGAAGTTATCCGTCCAAATATTAAAACCTGTTATCCATTCAGACTTTTCTTTGCTGTGGGTATAGCTCGCTTCCGTAAAAGTGGCTGTTTGCGTTCCCTCAAACTCGTAATTGGGAATAGCTGTATTACGGTTAAAATAACTTACGCTGTTTTTGACTTGGACAAAACTGTTTTCATTTACTGTATGGTCAAAAACAAATTGTGTGGAATAACGCTGTGTTTTGTTTTCCTCGAAAAACTGATGTGTGTTGTCCGCTTTGCCCTTTATATAAAGCATGTCGCCACCCAAACGGTTTTCAATGGTGGCGTTGATGCCAAAGTTCATTTTAGTTTTATCATTGAAGTAAACAAATAACTTGGGGTTCAATACATACCTTTCAAATTGGGGAATGGCAGAAAGTCCGATTTGTGCAGGGTCGTAAGCTACGTTTCGGTTGTGCGAAGCGAATATTGTTGTTCCGATTTTATTAAACTTTTGTCCGTAAAAACCGTTGATGTCCAATCCTCTGCCCGATGTTCCGTTTAAATGAAAACGCAAATCCCTTTCTTCCGTTGGTGTCTTGGAAATTAAGTTTACCAAGCCTGCTATTGCTCCACCACCGTACAGCGTAGATGTTGAACCCTTAATAACTTCAACCTGCTTTAAGTCAAGCGGTGGAATTTGCAACAAACCTAACCCACTTGAAGCACCGGAATAAATCGGGAAACCGTCTTTTAAAATTTGCGTATATCGCCCGTCAAGTCCTTGAATACGAATACTTGCATTGGCACTTGTGGGTGAGGTAGTTTGGACATGAATACCTGTACTCTCGCTCAAAAGCATACGAATATCCCCTGCTTTCATATTTCCTTTTTCGTCCAATTCTTCACCTCCGATAAATTCAATACGGGTAGGAATATTTTGTATGCTTCTCGTGCTTCTGGTAGAGGATATGACAATTTCGTCTAACTCCTCTGAACTTTCTTTGAGTAGGATTTCAATAACACTGGTGTCCTTTAATGGAAATTCTAATGTATCAATACGTTCATTGAAGCCTATATAACTAAAATGTATTTCCTGTAATCCATTAGGAATATTGAATAATGTAATTTGTCCGTTCTCGTTAGATGTTGCTCCAATTGAAGTGCCTTTTATAGATGCCGTTACGCCAATTAAAGGTTCTTTCGTTCCACTGCTTTTTACGACAGCGGTCAATGTATTTTGTGCATATACACAAAGGTTTAGTGCCATGAAAAATGACACAATGAGTATTTTTTTCATTGTAAAAATGATGCTTAATGTGAAGAAATAAACAATTACGATGCAAAGCATCGTTACTAACTAACTTGTGCCGAAGCACTATACATTAAGCGATTTGTGGTGGATGCCAAATAGAATAGGGGAAGTCAGAAATAGGTGACGTAGTTATTACCCCTAATTTCTTTTCAGGTAATTGGAAAGAGTTAGCAATTGAAAAATAAAATGACGTTATTACAAACCCCGTACAGGTATTACATTTAGAAAAAGGGGAGCAACAATCCATCCCGCAATCATCGTTGTCTTGTTCTTGACTATCTGTTGTTTGGTGTGAGACTTCAAGGCATTTATCTTCCACAAAGCAAGGTGCTGTTGATAACACCAACACCATTAAAGCTAATATGAATGATAAATATTTCATTATGCAAAGGTAAAAAAAATTAGTTTTCAAATATCTACTCTTGTTTCATCCCTTAAAAATACCTATTCTATGTGTAATACTTTCCCTTTAACCATAAACTTGCTCTTACCAATAATATCAATACCGGAACTTCCACAAGTGGGCCGATAACGCCCACAAATGCCTGTGGTGAATGAATGCCAAAAACAGCTATTGCTACGGCTATTGCCAATTCAAAATTATTTCCTGTGGCTGTAAATGCGATGGATGCGTTTTTGTCGTAAGGAACATTTAAGAATTTGCTGATAAAGAAGCTCACGAAAAACATCAGTACAAAATAGATGATAAGCGGTATAGCTACTTTTACTACATCCATTGGCAACTCCAATATTTTATCACCTTTCAGACTGAACATCAATACTATGGTAAACAATAAAGCATATAATGTAATGGGTGATATTTTGGGAACGAATTTGCGGTTATACCATTCTATACCTTTTGACTTTACAAGTGCGTAACGGCTTATAAAACCTGCTAAGAAAGGAATACCTAAGTATATCAATACGCTTTCGGTTACATCTTTCATTGATACGGTTACGTTGAAATCGGCTAAGCCTAATTTATTGGGCAGAACATTGATGAACAGCCAAACAAAGAAGCTGTACGTCAATATCTGAAAGATACTGTTCAATGCTACCAATAATGCCGTATATTCTCTATTACCCTTTGCCAAGTCACTCCATACGATGACCATTGCGATACACCTTGCCAAGCCAATCAGTATCAGACCTGTCATATAATCCGGTTCGTTCCGTAAGAACAGAACGGCTAAACCGAACATCAATAGTGTGCCGATAACCCAATTCAGCAATAAAGATATGCCGATTACTTTGGTGTTTTTAAGGGCTTTGGGCAACAATGAATAATCCACCTTAGCCAACGGGGGGTACATCATCAATATAAGCCCTATCGCCAAAGGAATATTGGTAGTGCCTGCGGATAAAGCATTTGTAATATTGGAAATGCTCGGGAAGAAATACCCTAATCCTATTCCTGTCGCCATTGCAAGGAATATCCATAACGTTAGGTAACGGTCAAGAAATTTTAGTTTTGGTTGCATCGGCTAACTTTTAATCATTGAAAAAACATAGAACATCTCCTGCGCTATCTGTAAACTCCTTTCAGCATATACCTGTGCCTGTTCGGGTGAGCCGTCCGAAATCTTGGGGTCTTCAAATGTGATGGGTATTCTCTTTTCCGCTCCGGCAATGAATGGGCATCCACCGTCCGCCTGCGAACAGGTCATAATGGCGACAAATGCCGATGCAGGGTTGAAAGGACTATCGTATTTTTTGGAAAACCCAATGACTGGCAAAGCATTATCGCTGTATTTTATCGCATATACAGGATTATCGGTTTCCGCAATCTTGAAAATATGAAAACCGTGATTGGTCAATGTTTCCACCACTTTCGGGAATAGTACTGTTTCTTCTGTACCGCCCGAATAACAATGTACGTTCGGGATATTGAAGTATGCACTTGCCAACTGCGCCCATACCTGTGCTAAATGGCTTCTTCGTGAATTATGGGTACAGATAAAATTGAGGTTTATATCCTCACCGTTGTTTGCTTTTTGCCGTACAAAATCTATCAGCGGTTGCAGTGTGGTTTTACGTTCCTCTTTTACGGTTTGGAAGTCAATAATCCCGTTTATGGTTTCAGCTAAATTTTTATACATTACGATTGGTCTTTAGTTTTTAGCAACATCCCGAATTAGGTGTACAACAAGTGCTGTTCAGTTCTGATAAGTTTATTTTTTGCTTCTCGACAGAAATGCCACAGGCATCGCTTGCCAAACAAGCCGTCTGTTTGTTCTTTAGGATGAAATGCTGACCGTTAAAGTCCAAGTCAAATTTGCCAATCGTTTCGCTTTGATATTCTACTTCGATTTCGGCATCTTCCATTCCCAATTTTTCTTCTGATAACTTGATAATGTTCAATAGTTTGGTGGGTTTTAACCTGTGTTCATAGTCGTTGGCATCCCACAGTTGAAAGTTTACCGCTTTCTCTATACGGACTACACCACCGCAATCAATAAAATGTTTGGTGATTTGCCCTATTTCCGTAACGTGGAAATGTTCGGGAACAAATGTTCCGCTCTCTAATTGAAATTCAACATTGTTCAATGTTGGCAAGATTTCTTTGATTTTTGATAGTTTCATAATAACTGAATTTAAAAAAATGAAAAAATTAAACTATATATTGCAATATAACGATATTATATACTAAAAAAACACTACGTACAGCACTTGGTTACTTGTACTTCTTGATTAAAAAAAGTGTTCAATTCGGCTTGAATTTCTTTCCATATATTTTCATCAATGCAATAGCAAACGGATTTACCCTCAATAGTTCCCTGTATGATACCGATGTTCTTTAACTCTTTTAAATGCTGTGAAATGGTTGCCTGCGCCAAACCTAATTCCTCAACCAAAGCATTACAAATACAGGCTTTTTGATTGATGATATATTGAAGTATAGCAATCCTTGCCGGATGTGCCAAAACCTTAAATAGCGAAGACAGCCTATTCTGTTCGTCCGAAAATATTTCTGATTTGGTAAGCCCCATAACCTTTTCTTTATATCGCAATATTACGATGTATATTTTAATCACACAAGAAATTTATAAAAAAATTATTCCTGTTGCACTAAATACTGTAAATCGGGGTCATTCTTGATGCGCTCCATTTCGCTTTCGACAATCTGCATAACGTCCGCTTTGACCTGCCTGTAATTGGCTTCAATGACCTGCTTCATGTTGTCGTTGCCGTTTTCATCGGTAAAGGATAATATGTGCGGTATCTTCTTATAGGCTTTGGTTTCGGCAGAAACTTTTTCGTTGTCCACCACGATTTCAGCATGAAATATTTTCTGCTCGATGCGTTCATCGAAGTTGTCTGAAACAGACCCTACGAACATTCCCTGTGTCAAGGTAGATATTTTGGATGCAGGTATAAGCGTGTCCAATTGGGTGGATATGGATGTGGATTTATCATTGCGGTTAATGGTGATGCTCTGGCGTTTCTGCAAGACCTTTCCAAACCGTTCAGAAAGTGTTTTTGCTGTCTCTCCAACGACCTGCCCACTAAAGATATTACCGACCAAATTCTGTATAACCTTGCTTTCCTTATCGCCGTAATCCCTCGTCAACTGCGAATAGTCTTGGATGCCAAAAAGTGACGAAATTCGATTGGAACGTGCCGTACTGATAAAATCCAAACCCCTAAAATAAATGGTGGGCAACTCGTCTATGACAATGGAACTTTGAAGCTGTCCTTTCTTATTGATGAGTTTTACAATCCTCGAATTATATAATCCCAAAGCGGACGAATAGATATTTTGACGGTCGGGGTTATTACCCACGCACAAGATTTTCGGCTCTTGGGGGTTGTTGATGTCCAGTGAAAAATCATCCCCCGTCATCACCCAATAAAGCTGTGGCGAAATCATCCGTGACAATGGAATTTTTGCCGATGCTATCTGCCCCTGCAACTGGTCTTGCGCTCCTCCCTGCCACGCATCCATGAAAGCCGATAGGTAGTTTTCCAGTTCGGGATATGAGGTCAGTATCGTAAAAACGTCTGCATATTTTTTATTCAGCAATTCAATAGCGTGTGGAAACGTGCAATACTTTCCGTTTTCATAGATTTTCAGAAACCAAATGATTGAAGCAAGCAATATGATTGGGCTATCGACAAAAAATTCGCCCTGTTTACTTATCCACGTTCTGTTGAGATTAAGCATGATGGTATAAGAGGCTTCGTAGGCATCGGAAATGTCCGTCATAAAGGCAGGGCTTAGCGGATTGCATCGGTGGCTTCGGCGTGGGTCGTCAAAATTGATAACATAAAATTTCGGCTTTACCTTATACTTATCGGAGTGTTTCAGCAAATGGTTGTAGGCAATCGTGGAGAGGTCGTCAAACTTGAAATCGTAGATGTACATCGCAAACCCCTTTTCGATATGTTGCTTGATGTAGTTGTTTACGATGGCGTAGGATTTTCCGGAGCCGGGAGTACCAAGTACAATCGAAGCCCGAAAAGGGTTTACGATATTAATCCATCCATTGTTCCACTTGCCTTTATAAAAAAACTTTGTGGGAAGATTGACCGAATATTCATTTTCTATCAGACGGGTTTCCTGTTGGAAGCTCTCGTTTTCATTATTGAAAACATCGTCCATCAGATTATTGCGGAGTAGTCTGCTCATCCATACCCCTGCCATGAGCAAGGCTATATATCCCAAACTCGTTGTAAGGATGTAAAGCGATGTGGCGACCCCTGCCGACAGCTTTAACAATGGCGTGTTCAGAAAGAACAGCACAAAGCCGATAACTAAGGCGGTGTAAATCTTAGTCCATGTTATCTTTTCATTCTTTACGCCCTTAGTACCGAGACAGCTTAACCCCAACAACAGCAATGCAAAAATCTTGGTGTAAAGGGTGTGGGCAAACAGCCCTGCGGTACGGTTGAAATTGGTCAGTATCTTACCGATAATTTCCAGTGTCCACCCACGTTCGGCAAAGAACCCGTAACAGAACCAATAAAAGTGCATCAGTACCAAAAGAATACTTACGGCACGCATAAAAGCCATGATTTTGGCTAATCCTCTCAAATCGTCTTCTCCCTGCATAACAAAAAATTTTTAGTGATGCAGGAAATTTAGAGGCTATTTAAAAAGGCTTATCCAAAGCGGTGTCGGATGGCTTTTGGTGGCTTTGTTTGACAGTATTTTAAAACCGCAATGACCAAGATGTTAATCCAGGTCATTGATGGTTAAAAAAGTTATTGTTGTCTTCCCCGTTTTCGGTGTTTCTTCTTTTTCTTCATACGGTTGGCAAATGCCTGTTCCTCGTAGTCTTCGCCCTGTGCTTCCGGCAATAGCCCACCCAATCCGTCTATCCATAAATCATCGGTCGGCTGTTCTTTATTAAGGAAGTTAAAAAGTGCGTGGGCTTCTTCTCTCTCTACGGCGGTGCTGTTACCTGCGGTTGGCGACTGGTTTTGTGCGGTTGTTTTTTCAGCTTCTTGGCGTTGCCCAACCGCCTGCCCGTTCCACCAGTCATTAAAGACATTAGCCGATAGTTTTTTGTCCAAAGCTGAACCGTTCCAAACGGTACGGCTTTCGTGGTCGATAAAAGTCATACCATATATACGCCCCTCATCGTTGCGCCGTACCACGGTATTGATGCCCTGCTCCAACAGTTGCTTTTTAAAATCGGCTTCATTAGTGGCGGTGTGCATCGCTACTTCAATGGTACTTTTGAGTACGGCTCTTGTCGGGTCGGCTTTCATTTTCTCCTTAGCCTGTGCGAATTGGTTTTGCAGTTCGTCCAGTCCTGCCTGTTTACCGAAAAGGGATGCCTTAAAAGGATTGCTCGCTTTTTCTCCCTGTTCATTCAGCGCAAAATAGACAAGACCATTTTTAGGCTGTCCGTGCAATTCCCCTTTGACTTCCTCTGCCGTAATATTGAAAAGCGACAGCAAGGCATTGTACGCACCGAGGCTTGCGTACCCGTAATACTTCGGCAGGTGTCGCACCACCGATGCGATTTGGCTCTTAACGTCTCCGGCTCTGTAATCCACCGGACGGAACACCTGCTCGTTTCCGGTGCGCTGTTTCTCCGTGGCAGGTATAAGATTGTACGTTTGTTCCAAATCCCGACAGATTGCCATCGAACGTGGATGGTCGTAACTGTCCGGTAGCTTTTTGCCGTCCAAACCCACACAGACCGTTACGATGTGGATATGGGTGCGTTCAATATCGGTATGCTTAAAAACGATATAGGGTTGCTTGCCATACCCCATGCGCTCCATATACTCCTGCGCCATTTCCACGAACTGCCCATCGCTGACCCTATCCGTAGGATCAGGGTTCAGCGATATGTGGCGCACAGGCTTTTCAGTTTTGATATTTGCGGACAGATACGGCTCAAAACACTGGTGCAGGTAAGCGGTCGAATAGGTATTATCCAACGTTTCGGGTATTCTGTTCAATAACAAAACCTGCCCGTTTTCGCTATCAATCTTCTTTTGGTTATAGGAAATTGCACCGTACAAATTTTCACCCTTGCCAATCTTTGCTATCATATTACTATTGTTTTTGCAGGTGTTCTTTTTCAAATTCCTGTGTTAGCTCAATCACTTTCCGGCATAAGTCCGCCATTTCTGCCGTCTGCTTTTCCAGTTTAAAGAGGTAAGCCGATGCCTTTTTCTCCGAGAAATTGCGGTAAAGTATCTTCACGATTTGGTTGTAATTCACGCCAACCGCTCTGAACTGGCTGTAAAAATTGGTCAGCCTCGTATGAAAATCGACTGCATCCATATCAATTTTTACGGTCTTGATTGGCTTCTGAAAGATGCAGGCTGTAATAAAATGAGCCATTACTTTCATTCCCGATTGCTCGAACAACGTAAGGAACTGTGCATTTTCCATGTCGTTGAGACTAATCGAATAACGGTGGATGGCAGGGTCTTTCTTAGGCTTGCGACCAACTTTGTTTGTTCGATTTCTTCTGTTGTCTTCCATATCTAAATCCATTAATAATTACTATAAACTGCGACTTCGGAGCGGTTTTCAACCCCCTGCAAGGGCAAGTGGTTTTGAGGTGCGGAATTTATTTCGAGCATCTCAAAACATAACTTGCTATGTTCTGATGAACAGAAAGTATTTGTAGAGAGATAAGAATGATATTCGTTTGGGATGTGTGCGCTCTAACCTTATAGCTGTCTTGAAAGGCAGAAAACAGGATTGCAGGAGGGCATGCCGGCTTTTAATCAATCTGCTGACCTCATAACTTTTTTTTATTTATTCGGTAATGAGAGGAGGTGCTGTTTTGTTTCTCTGTCACTACCTTAATTGCTTATTTATTCGTTCAAAGGTCGGAGTATGCTATGTTTCGTTTCATGGGCTAAAAAGGTCAGTGCTTAGCTGATACAAGGTTTTGACTGGAAAATACTATCCGCAGGTTGGAGATTTTTTAGCAAACCGAAGGCTCGACCTTGTAAAGCGTAAAGAACACTGATCTACCTTTGCCCTTGAAAATGGAACGAATAGCATACCGACTTTTTAATAAAAATTGTTAAATAGCTGATAAACAATGATGTCAGAGAAAAACAAGTAAAAGCGGGTTCGATGTTCCCTAAATTTCTGTCATCTTGCAATACACGACATCGAACCCCGAGGATAAATTCAGCATTAACACATATTTGTCAGAATACCAGTAAATTACGGAGTAAAAAAAAATGGGACAAATCTGTTATTTTCAGATTTGTCCCAAGAGGTGACCCCTCAGGGACTCGAACCCTGGGCCTACTGATTAAGAGTCAGTAGCTCTACCAACTGAGCTAAGGAGTCAACGTTATGCTACTTTGAATTCTCTGCAAAATTAATAGTCTCTTTGGTTTCTCCACAATCAATCATTGTAGCACCATATTTAGGATGCTGATTGCCGAGATAAGGATTGGCAATCTTCTCTTCCTTACTCAACCAATTGCCCACTCTCCCATCTTCAAACGCCATTGGACATTCTTGCCAATAAACAGTTCCTTGATCGTATTTGATGGTAATCAGCAGCATCCTCAAATTTTCAGACAAATCCTGCAGTTGCTTCCGCTTGGTATCCCAATCATCTACTTCAGAAATCGCAGCCACACTAGCTTTTGCATTTTCTAACGGCATGGTAACCGTTTCGTAAATAAGAGTATCCTGCTTCAATTCTTCCAGATCCAACCCTTCCAAAGCGNCGTGCAATGATACAGCATTTTTATTAACCAAACTACTATCCCATTGAACAAATCCATCCGCCATGGCATAGTATGCATCTAGAATATTTTTTATAGACTGATTAAAAGCATCGCTATGGGCGCTCACGGCCAACGCGTTTGCCGTTGGGGATTTATCGGCCTTNTCTTCTTTTTTTATAGCGTACTTGTATACCACAAATCCCGCTACAACAAGTACTACTAATAGTAATAGTCTTTTCATGATTTTTATCCTCGCTAATTAAACCCGGCAATTGTTATTTTTGCAGGTTTGAGNCTATCAAAAGTAGTAAAATTAATCATTATGCTGGCAGGTTTACAAAATGTGACTTTTGAATTTGGGGCAAGAACTATTGTCAAGAATGCAACATGGCATATTCAGCCTAATGAACGCATAGGCCTAATTGGTTACAATGGTACCGGCAAGTCCACTATCCTCAAACTACTTACCGGAAACTATACTCCCTCGGCNGGAACTGTTGAAAAAGGTCGTGATACCAGCATTGGTTATCTACATCAAGACCTGCTGAGCTTCGATACGGATGAATCTATTCTTCAGGTAGCCTTAGGTGCATTTGAAAGAGTATTGAAGCTGGAAAAGGAAATTGAAGCCCTAGGAAAAGAACTGGAAAACACCGGCGACGAAAAAATACTGGAAGATTATTCCAATAAACTGCACGAACTGGAAACGTTAGGCGGTTATAATATCCATCATAAAACAGAAGAAGTATTACAAGGGCTTGGCTTTTCCAATACCGACTTAAAGCGCCCGTATAAGGAATTCAGCGGCGGATGGCGCATGCGTGTGTTGTTGGCTAAAATGATATTAGCACAACCCGACCTGTTGTTGCTGGACGAACCTACCAACCACCTCGACCTCCCTTCCATTGAATGGTTAGAAAAATACCTACAGCATTATCAGGGAGCGGTGGTAATCGTCAGCCACGATAAATATTTTCTAAATCGTATGGTCACTAAAATCGTAGAGCTGTATCAGAAAGAACTGCACTTTTACAATGGCAACTACGATTATTACGAAAAAGAGAAAGCTTTACGCCTGGAACAACAACAAAAAGCTTACGAAAATCAGCAAGACTATATACGCCAGAGTGAACGACTGATTGAGCGCTTCAGGGCCAAAGCTACCAAGGCTGCTATGGCCCAAAGCCTTATTAAAAAGCTGGATAAACTCGAGCGTATTGAAGAAGTACGTGTGGATAGGCCTGATTTAAAAATCAATTTCAGGGTAGATAAAACACCGGGGAAAGTATTGGTAGAATTGAATAACATCTCCAAATCGTTCGGCAGTAATATTATTCTGGAAAATGCACAGGCCGAAATTAATAGAGGGGATAAAATAGCATTGATAGGGGCCAACGGTAAAGGTAAATCCACGCTCCTGAGAATTATAGCAGGTACCGAGCCCTTTACAGGAGAAAGAAAATGGGGACACAATGTCGAAGGTAGTTTTTATGCCCAACACCAGCTGGAGGCGTTAAATCTAGAGAATACCATTATTGAGGAGATGAAAGAATGCGGCAGCCAGATGACAGAACTGGAACTGAGAAACCTATTGGGCTGCTTTTTGTTCAGCGGAGATGATGCCGATAAGAAAATAAAAGTATTAAGTGGTGGTGAAAAAGCTCGAGTAGCACTGGCCAAAACGATTGTAAGTAAAGCCAATTTCCTACTACTCGACGAACCTACCAACCACCTAGATATGCATAGTTGCGAACTACTTATCGATTCGCTGCGCAAATACGAGGGGAGCTTTATTTTAGTTAGCCACGACCGATATTTTATTTCAAAGACTGCAAATAAAATATGGGAAATTGTAGATAATAAAATCAAGGAATTCAAAGGGGGATATGATGAGTGGGTAGCCTGGAATGAACACATTGCCAAACAACGCCAGTCTGAAGCCACCACATTTTCAGCAAAAAACAATCCCATTGCCCCCAAAAACGAAGACAAAGCATCCGTTAGCCCTCCCCCTACACGCAATCAGCCTATTAATAAAGAGCACAAAAAAGAGCTTCAAAAACAGCAGAAACAGTTTCAACAGGTTGAAGAGGCGCTTAATAAAAATAAATCCCTGCTCCAACAACTGGAGGAGCAGCTCGCCGATCCCGCCATCTATGCTAATAAAGAAAAATTCCTAAATTTAGAACGGGAGTACAAGGCTGCTGTAGAAACAAATGCGCAGCTTGAAAAAAAGTACGAAGAAATCTTTTCTTTGCTACTTGAACTAGAGGAGCAATTAAAGCGCTAAAAACTGCTTGCTCATAACAAGTATACAGCTTAGGCACAATAATTGATGAATAAGTTTGTATTCGTTTATTTAATAATTAAAATCACTAACCAATGAAAAACCTACTAACGTTCATTGCCATCATTACATTCGCATTGGCGTTATCTTCCTGCAAAGGGAAAAGTGATGCCGACCTTCAAACAGAAATCACATCAGTACTAGCTACTAATCCTGATTTTTCAGGTATTGTAGTGGACGTACAGAATGGTGTTGCTACCCTATCGGGAGAGGTAAGCAACCCCGCTTCTCAGGTCGCAGCAGAAGAAGCATTAAAAGACATTAAAGGAATTAAGAGCGTAGTAAACAATACAACGGTCGCTCCGCCACCAGCACCCGTACAAATCACTGCGGACGACCCGCTTACTACTGCCGTACAAGACGCTATTAAAGATCATCCAGGCGTTTCGGCCACTGTTAATGACGGGGTTGTAACACTTACCGGAGAAGTACAAAAAGATGAGCTTAAGGTATTGATGCAAAAGATAAATGCCACCCGTCCTAAAAAAGTCGATAATACCGGCTTGACCATCAAATAAAAAAGAAATCCTTAAACAGCCGTACCATTAAAAAATACTTATTCGTCAATCAAACTAAAAAATATGGCACTACAAGAAAAATACCGGGCACTGATAGATGCCGCCAATGCTGCTGGTGTAGCAAATCTTTCCGTAAGAGAACAAGACGGTATTCTTTACATCGATGGAGATGCTCCTAATGGAACTATAAAAGATCAATTATGGGATATTTATAATCAAATAGATCTCAACTACTCAAGCGGCGATCTAGTGCTGAATGTAAATGCCAGAGCGGAAGTCGGTAGCCAAGTAAGAGTTATTACGCAAGAAACTAACTTAAATATCCGAAAGGGACCGGGCACTGATCAGCCCATCATTGGTAAAGCAGCTAAAGGTGAAATCCTTACCCTGATTAGCCAACCCAACGAACTTTGGTCATCTGTACGAACAAAAGATGGTGTAGAAGGATATGCTTATTCGCAATATCTCGAACCCGTCTCTTAATCAGCAATATATGTTTTTTTGAGTGCCTTGCTGCTGTCAGCAAGGCATTTTTATTGTCATCGTTGTCGATGTTGTATGATCATTACATAAAAATTTTTTTTCGACTTTTTGATTTTTTTCTAAGCGCATTTTTTATAAAGCATCCGCTATACGTAGCTTCTTAAATAATAGCACATTAGCCCGAAATTCAACCCCAATCAGCATTCCACAGCACAAGCGTTTTTAAATTATCTTAACGAAACATTTGTGTTTTTTAAACACTATAAAGTCCTTTTTGGTATATGCTTTGTTTCCTTATTAAAGTCGTACCACGGTAAGTACAATATCTCTGAACAAAATTTATTAGTTAACTTAAAACCTTGAAAAATGAAAAGACACACCTCAAACCTTGCATTAGCAGNAATAGCAACTTTCTTTGCCGGAACTGTAATGGCTCAAGTAGACACTACATCCACACCCACAGACACCACAGCAGCACCTGCTGATACTACTGTGAGTGTTCCTGATACAACAGAAAGTAGTCCTAATGCAAAAGTAGATNTACGTAAGACTAATTTGGGTACTGCTGTTGTAATGCAGTTCCACAATCATTCTTATATTACAAACAGAGAGCTCTTAAACAGAGAGCAGGCTATAAAAACAGAAGAAACAGAAGCGTAAATACTTCTTTCTTCTGGATTTAAGCATGAAGCGATAGTCTTTCTTAAGAAAGACTATCGCTTTTTTTATTTAGACACCACCGCACCTATTTGCAATACTCCCCTTACACAAACCGAGGTTATCGATGCACGCTGTCTTGATATTTTCCCTATTTTATGAATCAAAAAATTCATGTACGTTTGATAATAAAATACTATTATGTCGCAAAAGATTAAATGTCCCGGTTGTGGTACCGAATTTGAGCCTACTGATGCCATACGCGAAGAGGTGGAGCGGGAATTGCGCGCCAAGGTTACAGAATGGCAGAAGAAAAAAAATGAAGAGTATCAAGCCGAACTACAAAAGCGGGAACAAGAATGGCAACATAAACTACAGCAGGAGAAAAATGCGTTGCAAAAACAACTAGAGGAACAAGTACGGAAAAATGTTGCTTCGGACTTTGAGCACAAACTGGCCCTCCTCCAAAAAACCAATCAGGAGAATGAAGAAAAACTTAGAATATCCCGACAAAGAGAGATTGAACTACTAAAACAGCAACAGGAACTGAAAAATAAAGAAGCCGAACTAGAACTTACATTGCAAAAAAAACTTAGCGAAGAGAGAGAAAAACTTATCGATCATCTTCGCAAAGTAGAGGCAGAAAAGAGCGCCCAAAAGGAAACAGAATATCAACTAAAGTTGAGAGAGCTGGAAAAGCAGTTGGAGGATCAGAAAAAGCTGGCCGAAGAAATGAAGCGCAAAGCCGAACAGGGCTCCATGCAATTGCAGGGAGAAAGCCAAGAGCTGGCATTGGAAGAAATGTTAAGCGCGGCATTCCCCTTTGACAAAATAGAGGAAGTAGCTAAAGGTGTAAGAGGTGCCGATTGTATACAAATCGTAAGGAATCAGCTGGGAGCGGAGTGTGGCAAAATCATCTGGGAAAGTAAACGTGCTGAAAATTTTAGTGCTGACTGGATTGAAAAACTAAAAGCAGACATGCGCGCAATAGGAGCCGATGTAGCGATACTGGTAACCCGCCGCTATCCGAAAGACATGAGCAGCTTTGGAGAAAAGGAAGGTGTTTGGATTTGCAGTTTTGNAGAAGCCAAAGCTCTGGCGGCNGTATTACGCGACGGCATATTACGCATCTATAAGGCTGTAAAAACCCATGAAAATAANGGTGATAAAATTACCATGCTTTACAATTACCTTACCAGCCCCGAATTTGCCGAGCAATGGAATGCCATACGCGAAGGATTTCTGAGCATGAAAATGAGCATCCAGAAAGAGCGCGATGCTATGGAACGTCTTTGGAAAGCACGTGAAAAGCAACTCGAAAAAATCTTATTAAATGCCACACATATTAGGGGATCCATAGATGGCATCAGTGGATTAGAAAATGTAGATTTGAATCTCTTGGACTACGACGACAGCGAATAGACTCCATCATAAAAGAAAAACCCCTTACGTAAACGTAAGGGGCAACAACTATAAAACTTACAAACCTGAATTCCGCACCAGCACTTAGTCTGGTTTTTCCCCATCTAAAAAGGCATTCAACGTATTAATCTGACCTTGATTTTTATCATCAGATGATACCTCAAACTTGCTATAATAGCTTTCTACGTGTGATGTATAATTGCGCAATTCTATATTACGTCTGATATATGCGGGCACATTCTCAAACTCATCAGTAGGATTATTGGCATTTACATTATAAGAAAGATTACGCAATTTCTGAATACGCTCTATCTGTCTGCGCTTTTGCATCTCCATATCTTCCAAGCTCGCAGAATTGCTTCTCTCATTTCTGTCGGTAGTTTGAGTAAAGGACGTATACTCGTTTGTCACCTCAGGCTTTTCAAACATAGTCATCTCAGCACCTTCGGTTTCCTGAGCTTGTTCCTCTTGAGGTTGCACTGCATCAGTATGATCCTCTTCAGCATATATGTTTACCGGCTTAGAAAGATAGCTTCTTACAGGCTCGGCTTTGAGAGCATCGGTGGCTTCTTCATTCAATTTCGGATATTGGAATACACGATCTCCCGGAACCGAAGGAGACTTGAATATTTCTTCTACCTTATCCGTTACAGGAACATCCTGTGACATCTGTTCAGCCGCGGCAAACTGAGCATCACTGTTCTCATCTCCCAGCAGATAATGAGTCTCTTCATTTTCATTAACCACATCCTCAACTGTAGGCATAGGTGCATCCATGAAAGGAATTTCCTCAACCAATTTCGGTGCCAACGGATCCGGCTGTAGTTCAAGTGAAACAGGTTCTGTAACAGGTGTCAAAGGTTCTGCAGGTTCTGTAACCGGAGCTATTACTTCAACAGANGACTTCTCTTCATTTAATGGCTTCAGCGTCATTACTATTTTTTCTTCAGGCTCTCCTTTCTTCAGCACCGGCTTTACAAACGTATCTTTATTTTCGAATCCTGTAGCTATAAGTGTAATACCTATTTGGTCTCCTAAAGAGCTATCATATCCCATACCCAGAATAACATCGGTATCTTCACCGGCTTGACTGAGTAGGTGAGATTGAATAATCTCAACTTCATCCATTGTAAACTCGTGTTCGCCTTCGGCAGAATTAATGTTGATAAGAATCCATTTTGCACCACGGATATCGTTATCATTCAGAAGTGGCGAATTAAGTGCTTCTTCTATTGCGCGCTGAGCACGGTTTTCACCGGATGCAGTAGCGCTACCCAATATAGCTACACCGCCATTTCTCATTACAGTACATACATCGGCAAAGTCTACGTTGATTTGACCCGTACTGTTAATAACATCGGTGATACATTTTGCTGCAGTGGCCAATACGTTATCCGCTTTTTCAAAAGCTTCGCGCATTCTTAGGTTGCCAAACTGATGACGGAGTTTATCGTTGCTAATCACCAGTAAGGTATCCACGTATTGTCTGAGCTGCTTAATGCCCTCTTCTGCTTGTTGTTGGCGTTTTTTACCTTCATATGCAAAAGGCATGGTAACGATCCCTACTGTAAGCACGCCCATATCCCTACACACTTTAGCAATAATAGGAGCGCCTCCAGTACCGGTTCCACCACCCATACCTGCGGTAATAAAAACCATTTTGGTATTTACTTCCAGAATGCGTCTTATCTCTTCTAGAGATTCTTCACAAGCCTGACGGCCAATTTCCGGATTAGCCCCGGCTCCGAGACCTGCGGTAAGTTGTGGCCCCAATTGAATACGGTTAGGTACATTGCTTTGTGCCAACGCCTGTGCGTCCGTATTACAGATAATGAAATTGACGCCTTCTATATTTTGCTTAAACATGTAGTTTACAGCGTTACCGCCTCCACCACCAACACCTATCACCTTAATGATAGAAGACTGCTCTTTAGGTAAATCAAACTGTATCATAATTTAGAATTTAGGTACGCTACGCGCACGAGTTTTATAAATGGATTAGTAAGTTCACGGTACCTGTTACCCCCTCTCCATACATTCTTTAAAGGAATGCTGGAGAAGGGATAAAGGCTTAAGGCTATAGCATTTGAATAATGTAAAGATCTATTTCCAAGAACTCTCTGAAGACTTATTGCAAATGACTATCTTCCTCCTCAGCAAATATTTTTATAATTCCGTCTTTAAATTTTGACCAGAAGTCTTTCAGTGGCTGACGGGCGGGAGTTTGAGCTTCCGCACTAGCTTCCTCACTCTCTACACCCTCTTCCTGTGCTTTCTTCAAACCACCGGGAACTTCTACATTAATAAAATTCTTTTCAAATACCTTACGGTTATTTTCAAAATCATCGTAACCCTTAAGTATTAGGCCTAAACAGGTTGAATATGTAGGCTTCGCCAGCTCTTCAATATGACCAGCTGCCAGATGCTCATTGGGCAAGCCAATACGAGCAGGCAAGCCTGTAACATACTCAGTAAGTTGAATCAAATGCCTTAATTGCGAACCTCCGCCTGTAAGCACAACACCGCCGTTCAGTTGACGATGATCCATTCCGATTTGCTTTAAATGATAAGTCACAAAATCCAGAATCTCACTCATGCGAGCCTGAATAATGTTAGCCAGATTTTTGACACTGATTTCTTTGGCAGGCATACCACGCAATCCAGGTATGGTGATATATGCATTAGACTTTGCCTCATTAGCTAATGCACTACCAAATTGCGTTTTCATTTGCTCTGCTTGGCTTTTCAGTACGCCAAGTCCAGTTTTAATATCATTAGTAATATTCTCCCCTGCAAAAGGAATAACCGCTGTATGACGTAGTACACCATCTGCAAATACGGCAAGATCAGTAGTACCACCGCCAATATCTACAATAGCCACGCCAGCTTCCAGATCTTCCTGAGCCATTACTGCAGCGGCAGATGCTAATGGTTGCAACACTAAGTCTTTTGTACGCAAACCTGCTTTTTCTACACTACGGTTGATATTCCGTATGGCATTTTTATCGCCTGTAATTATGTGGAAATTAGCGCCCAGTTTTACTCCACTATAACCAATAGGCTTAATGATATTGGGCATATTATCCACTGTAAATTCCTGAGGAATGACATCTATAATTTGATCCCCTGGTGGCACATAAGTTTTATACTGATTATTAATCAGCAGGTTTACTTCGGCCTGAGTAATCTCTTCTTCTTCATTATCACGAACAATGTCGCCACGTGTTTGAAGGCTTTTGATATGATGGCCGGCAATTCCAACGTACACTTCGTTGAAGCTTAAATTGGGATTCAACGCAAGACAATTTTCTACAGCCTGCTTGATTGCTTTTATGGTTTCGTCAATATTGAGCACCTGTCCGTGCTTTACGCCATTGCTGTTGGCTTTTCCAAAGCCTAATATTTCCAGCTTACCGAATTCGTTTTTTCGGCCGGCTATAACAGCAATCTTTGTGGTTCCAATATCAAGGCCTACAATAATGGGTTGTTCGGAATTCATAGTATATCGTTTTTAGTTGTTTTTATTTTAGTTTTTGAATCGTTTAAGATTTTATTGCACCTCACTTATCGTCTCGCTCCGCTATTTGTTGTCTTCTTAGTATCTGCTTTTTTCGTTTCTTCGGCTCTCAGTAATACATTTTTCTTGCCCTCATCTTTTTTAGGGGCCGCTTTCGTTGCCGTCGAATTGTTTGTTGTTACTGGCTTTTTTGATTCAGTTTTTGAAGCTTCTGTTTTCTTAGTACTATTAGCAGATGTATTTTTTGAATCCGCCTTCTTCACTGCAACAGATTTATTCGTATTACCCGCAGCAGCTTGCGACAGCACATTCCGTTTACCTGTTTCCTTCTTTGCAACCTCGTCTGCCTTTTTAGAAACTGCAGATTTATTGGTCGTTACAGGTTTTGTAGTAGCAGCTGGCTTCACTTCCTTTACACTTCTCTCTTCTTTTTTAGTTCCATCAGCTTCCTTTTTCACAACAGGTGGCACTGTGGCTTTAGGTGTGGTGGATGTATTAGCGCTATCCTTGGCCGGCGCAACATTTTCTGCAGCACTTACTATTTCAGGNTCTTCCTCTAACAGCCCCTCTGCTTTGGAAAGAGAATCCAATGGCATAATCGCATCATAACCCACCTGCGGTGCCACTTCCAACAATTCATTAGTATGTCTAGATTCCTGCAACAATTTTTCGATATTCTTTCTAAGTTGAATAGAGTCGATTTTCGTATAATGATCTTTTACGCCGATCACCTGACCATCGTACTGCACATCAATCTTTCTGTATTTATCAAATCCTGTACGACTCAATACCTGGCTATAAAAAAGATAGAGTCTATGAAACTTTGACACAATATCACTTCCATCACCTAAATCCACTTTATGATTTCCCACCACGGGAATCATTTCCATTTTCCAGCAATCCACACCGCAGCTACTGATATTAATTTGTCCTACCTGCGCATTCCAGAAAGGATCGCTATTAATAAAGGAGGCTGTAGCGATTACGTTCTGTATCAAAGTACTATCAACTGCATTCAAGGTATTCTTTGAAGGATACCCGGTAAACACGGGAAGATCCAATGTAATTCTATCGGATAAGGGTATTTGNTTCGCAGCCTCATCGATATAGAAAGAAGCTCCTTCCTCCGTAAATACTCTTGCCAGCGGTTTACGCTCGGTGACATCCACATGCAGGACACTATTGTTATCGAAATAAAGATCTGCATTGTACACCCATGAGCTTTGCTCCAACAAATCCTCAATCTGAGCCAGATCTAATTCGGCCATACGCTGACCTTTTATCTCACCNTTAGCCGCAGCTTTTAAAAGGTTCTCTATCTGACTTTCCGAGGTAAAAAGCAAGTCCTCCCTAAATCCATTAATCTTAATCTGATAGCCATTACAAATCCCTTCCTCCTGAATGCGCATGGCAGCGGAAATGATGCTGCCCATTCCAACAGCAACACCCAACCACATGAGGGTCAAAAGCATTCTTTTTATGGCTCTTTTTCTTCTCACTTCACTAAGATTTGCTTTATAGGATCTACCAGTTTATCAATATCTCCAGCACCTGCAGTTACGAGTACTTCCCCGAATTCTTTATCAATATTTTTTGCAAACTTGCTNTCTATCCAACTCAACAGTTCCTCTTTACTCATTAGCGACTTTGCATCTAGTTTTACTTTATCCCAAATCATTTTACTATCCACGCCCTCAATGGGCAGTTCTCTTGCGGGATAAATTGGCAAGAGAATCAAATGATCCACCATTCCCAACACCTCAGCAAAAGCATCTGCAAAGTCTCTAGTGCGACTGTACAAATGCGGTTGAAAAATAAGCGTACACTTTCTTCCTGAAAACAAGGTGCGCACTCCGTTGATTAAGGCCTTTAATTCTTCCGGATGATGAGCATAATCGTCAATAAACACCGGTGTGCTCTTGCTTCCATTTACTGCAGGTGGAATAACATACTCAAACCTGCGTTTTACGCCTTTAAAAGAACTAACAGCTTCTTTGATTTTATCGTCCTCAATATTCAAATGGGCAGCAATGGCAATTGCAGCTATCATATTCTCTACATTGTGCATGCCTCCCATGAACAGCTCTACTCCGGATATTCTACGATCTTGCAGCACTACATCGAACTGATATCCTCCGTTTCGAAGTACAATATTTTCTGCATACACTACTGCACTATCATTTTGTAGACTATAGCTTAGTGCTTGTTCNCCACCCAGTGCTCTATCCAAACCAAATTTCTTCAGCAATACACCACCGGGTTTCACCTTTGCAGCAAATGCTCGAAANGCTTCTTTGACATTCTCCTCCGTTTCATAAATGTCAAGATGGTCTGCATCCACTGCNGTAACCACCGCCATATCGGGGCTAAGCTTCAAAAAACTACGGTCGTATTCATCAGCTTCTATCACACATACATTTCTCTTATCACTCCAAAAATTTGTATTGTAATTTGCCGATACCCCTCCGAGAAAAGCATTGCATCCATAACCGCTATGCCTGAGCAGATGTGCAATCATGGTAGATGTAGTGGTTTTACCATGAGTGCCCGCTACACATATATTAAAAGAACTTTCAGTTATAAGTTGTAAAATATCGCTACGTTTTACTACCGGATACCCGTTTTCACGATAGAACACCAACTCTTTGTGATCCTTTGGAATAGCCGGAGTATATACTACATAATCCACATCTTTAGGTATTCGATCTACATCTTCTGTATAATGTATATCCGCACCTTCCTGTTGCAACTGCTTCGTAATTGCTGTTTCTGTTCTATCGTACCCGCTTATCTTTTTGCCTTTTGATAAGAAATAGCGGGCAATAGCACTCATCCCTATACCTCCAATGCCTATAAAATACAGGCTCTTTATAGCATCAATATTTTTTTTATTGCCACTCATTGATTGTTCATAACACACTCACTTTTCAAGCGAGCCTCATATTTATTCAATACATTTTAAAACTTCCTTAGCCACACGTTCATCTGCATCAATAATGGCCAGCTTCTCAAGCTGCTGACTCATCTCCAACCTTTTACTTTTATCAGCCGCCAGCTTAATGGCCATCTTTACCACTTTATCTTTTGCTTCGGCATCACTCACCATTAATGCTGCATTTTTATCTACCAGCTGCTTAGCATTGGCTGTTTGATGATCTTCTGCAGCAAAGGGGTATGGCACAAAAATGGTAGGTTTAGCAGCCACACATACCTCCGCAACTGTCATAGCGCCTGCTCTAGCAATGATGACATCCGCTGCGGCATAGGCATATTCCATCTCACGAATAAACTCATTTGCCCAAACCTGCTTGTGCTCGGCAGCAACCTGTGCTGCATCGGCNGCCATAGTTTTACCNGTTTGCCAAATAAGCTGAAGATTCGCTTTGAGCAAATCGTTGACTCCTGCCAACACAGCCTCATTAATTGACCGTGCTCCCAGGCTTCCTCCTACTACCAGCAGCGTTGTTTTTCCCGGCTCCAGATCAAAATATTCCAACGCTTCATTTTGACTTATAGTNTGGCAGTTCACAATTTGGCTACGCACAGGGTTTCCGGTTACCATTATCTTTTCTACTGGGAAAAACTTTTCCATTCCATCTGTTCCGGTAAATACTTTCACCACACCCTTTGCCAGCATTTTATTGGCTTTGCCAGCAAAGGAATTCGACTCATGAATGAAAGTGGGAANACCCTGTCGTTGAGCATACTTCAGCACCGGAAAAGTAGAATATCCCCCTACTCCTATTACAGCGTTAGGACGAAAATCCTTGACAATCCTTCTTACTTGTAAGAAACTTTTGATAAGCTTCCACGGTAAGCCGATGTTTTTTATCAAAGAACTTCTGTTAAATCCAGCAATATCGATTCCTTTTATCTCGTATCCTGCTTGCGGCACTTTCTCCATCTCCATTTTATTCTTTGCTCCTACAAAAAGGATATCAATATCNGGTTGATGCTTCTTTAATGCATTNGCAATAGCTATAGCGGGAAAGATATGCCCGCCAGTACCACCTCCTGCTATGATAATTTTTTTACTCACCGGACGTTTCGTTTTTATCTTCGACGGATGGAGTATTTACTTTTACCGCTTGCAGGTTTTCTACATTTCTCGACACACTCAAAATAATTCCGATAGCCAGACACGTGAACAGAAAACTGGATCCTCCCATGCTNACCAGCGGCAGTGTCACACCTGTTACAGGAAAGAGANTTACCGTAACCGCCATATTGGAAAAAGCCTGTATTGCTAGCGTAAAACTCAGTCCTATTGACAGAAATGCGCCAAAGGCAAACGGACATTTCTTAAATATTCTAATACATCGATACAGAAACACGATATATACGAATACTAGAAATGCGCCTCCCACTAGTCCATACTCTTCTATAATAATGGCAAATATGAAATCATTATAAGCCTGTGGTAGATAATCACGNGTTGTACTATTACCGGGACCAACTCCCAACAATCCTCCTTTCGCAATAGCAATTTTTGCCTGATTTACCTGATACATTTCATCATTATCAGCCTCCTTACCTCCATATATAAAATTCTCCACACGGCCTACCCAAGTATTGACTCTTACAAAAAGCGGATGGGTTTTCTTCTCTCCACCNTCCACTTCTTCCACCACTTCCTGCCTTACTACTGATTCATTAGCTTCTGATGCATGACGGGCAACGGCAGCAATGATGAGCATGGCAATTGGTACTGCAGCTAGGCCCACCACTATTAACAGATGCTTGATATTCACCCTGCCAATAAACAGCAATACCATACAGCTAAATCCTAGTAGCAATGCAGTAGAAAGATTGGCAGGCGCAATAAGCATACAAGTAATACCTATTGGTATAATTACCGGCAAAAAGCCTTTTCTAAAACTCTTGATCACTTGCTGTTTACGACTCAACAATCTTGCTAGGTACATAAATAAAGCCAGCTTCGCCAGATCCGAAGTTTGCATCGTCATATTTATAAATGGCAAGCGAATCCAACGGCTTCCTTCATTCATTTTTACNCCAAAGAACAACGTATATATCAGTAAAGGAATACTCAGGATAAACAGGAACTTAGCTAATTTGGAATAAATTGTATAGTTAACTCTATGTGCAAAATACACCACCGCAAAACCCAGCAAAATGAAAACAACCTGTTTAAACAAATACACCTCGGTATTGCCCTNATAATTCTTATAAGCAAGCGAGCCGGTAGCGCTGTATACAGCCAATAGCGACACCAGGGTCAGCAATACAACTAGCGCCCAGATCACTTTATCGCCACGTGTATGGCGTGAAAGATTGTCGTGCCAATCTGCGGCCTCCATGGTTGTATTTGATATTTCAGCGGTTGTTGACATTTAATGTTATCGTTATTCTATTTATCAGTTTCAATTTTTTTTACAAATCGATTACTGCACGTTTAAATTGGGTACCTCTGTCTTCATAATTCTTAAAGAGATCAAAACTGGCACACCCTGGGCTCAGCAACACTACATCTCCCTTTTCTGCATAGCTGAACGCTGTTTTTACGGCATCTTCTGCACTGGTTGTATCTACAATTACAGGAACAACCCCTTCAAAAGCTTCATGTATTTTTTTATTATCCAGCCCCAGACATACAATTGCTTTTACTTTTTCCTTAACCAGATCCATCAGAAGATTATAATCATTTCCCTTATCCACCCCACCTAATATCAGAATAGTGGGCTTTTCCATACTTTCTAAAGCGAACCAAGTAGAATTAATGTTGGTTGCTTTACTATCGTTGATAAATTCTACACCTCTAATAGTTGCCACGTGCTCCATTCGATGCTCTAGATTCTGGAATGTTTGCACAGCCTCGCGAATCTTCTCCTTACGAATTTCCATTGTAGCCGCAGCTAGGCTCCCTGCCATAGTGTTGTATTGATTGTGTTTTCCTTTTAGCGTGAAATCGTACACGCTCATTGTCATAAAATCATCCCCGGTTCTAACATACATGTCGCCGTCCTTGATAAAAGCTGCACCTTTTTCCTGTTCCATACTAAATGATAGTTGTTTAGAGTTAATTTTAAATTGATCGATATACTGGGTGGTTATTTTATCATCCGCATTGTATATAAAATAATCTTCGGCTCGCTGATTCTCTGTGATCCTAAACTTGCTTCTGATATAATTTTCGAAATTGTAATCGTAACGATCTAGATGATCTTCCGTAATATTGGTAAGCACGGCTATATCAGGTCTGAAGCTCTGAATATCATCCAGCTGAAAACTACTCACCTCTACTACATATACCGGCTTGGGATCTTCGGCCACACATTTGGCAAATGAATCACCAATATTACCTACTAGGGCGGCATCTACTGCTGCTGTTTTTAAAATGTGGTAAATGAGTGATGTGGTAGTTGTTTTTCCGTTACTTCCCGTAATAGCGATAATCTTGCTATCGCCTTTATACCTGTATGCCAGCTCGATCTCGCTGATNACAGGTATTCCTTTCGCACGAATCTTTTTGATCAACTCATTTTTTTCTGGGATACCGGGACTTTTTACCACCTCGTCTGCACTTAGAATTCTTGTCTCATCATGCCCACCTTCTTCCCATTCAATACCGGCAGCATCCAATTCCTTACGATATACATCTTTCAAAGAACCAGCATCTGATACAAAAACCTTGCATCCCTTTTTCTTACCCAGCAATGCAGCCCCTACTCCACTTTCTCCTCCTCCCAAAATCACGAGTGATACAGGAGCCCGGTCGCTTTCACCAGCAAGAGTCATATGCTTATCCGAACTAGCGCTCACTTATTATCTTAATTTTAATGTCACAATACATATCACCACTAACAACACTTGCACAATCCAAAATCTAGTAACAATCTTTGCCTCATGATATCCTTTCTTTTGAAAGTGATGATGTAAAGGACTCATTAAAAATATTCTTCGTCCTTCTCCATATTTCTTTTTCGTGTATTTGAAATACCCCACCTGTAACATCACACTCAGATTCTCCACCAAAAACACACCACAGAAAATTGGTATCAACAATTCTTTATGTACAATGATGGCAATGGCNGCAATAATACCTCCAAGTGTCAGACTTCCCGTATCGCCCATAAAAACCTGCGCCGGATAAGAATTATACCACATAAAACCNACACAGGCACCAATCATTGCCGCAAGGAAAATAGACAGCTCACCTAAGTTGGGTATATACATAATGTTTAGATAATCGGCTACCACAAAATTTCCACTAGCGTAAGCAAAGACGCCGAGCATCACACCTATTAANGCCGATGTACCGGAAGCCAAGCCATCTAGCCCGTCTGTGATATTTGCTCCGTTCGAAACGGCAATGATGATAAATGTTACAATGAGTATATACAATATCCATGTATACTTTTTCAANACCCCCGGCAATAGAATAGAGTAGTTAAACTCGTGACTCTTTACAAAAGGAATGGTAGTAATCGGCTCTTTAGATTCTACAAAATACTTTGGGGTGCCATTCACTACTTTTGTAATCACTTCAGGTCGTGCAGGGTTACCGGTATACTCTCTCCAGATTTTTACATTACTATTAAAGTACAATACCGAACCTACGAGGATACCAATACCCACCTGTCCTAATATCTTAAACCATCCTGCCAGTCCGTCCTTATCTCCTTTTTTGTAAGCAATACCTTGCTGCTGAGCAATGCGCTTTGCTCTTAATTTCAGATAATCATCGATAAATCCTATTATACCCAACCACACAGTTGCTACTAACATCAGAATTACATACACTGTATTCAAGCGGGCAAACAATAAAGTGGGAACAATAATCCCCAAAATGATGATGATGCCGCCCATAGTGGGAGTTCCCTTCTTGGCTTCTTCTCCCGCAAGCCCCAAATCACGCACTGTTTCNCCCACCTGCTTTCTCCTCAATAAATTGATCAGTTTCTTGCCATACACCAACGTAATAATTAAAGCCAGCAGCACAGCCATCATAATTCTGAAGGTCTGGAACTCCATAAGATTCCTTCCCGGAAAGCTGATACCCTGCTGTTTAAACCATTCGAATAAATGATATAACATAATTACGTTGATGTTTTATGAAACCGGAAATTGCAAAGGCCATTCCTTATTCATTTCCTGTATTTGTCTATATATTATTTGTCCAACAATCCGAACATTTCGCTCAGTACTTCTTTATCGTCAAAGTGATTTCTCACACCGTTGATTTCCTGATAACTTTCATGCCCTTTACCGGCTATTAATATGATATCTTCTTTATTTGCCAAGGCTACAGCTGTTTTAATCGCTTCTTTGCGATCGGTAATAGCTATATATTTTCTTCGTGCGGCGGCCGGCACTCCTGCTTCCATCTCTTTAATAATTGCTGCAGCATCTTCAAATCGCGGATTATCGCTAGTAAATACAACTTTATCACTATGCTCTACTGCTACTTCTGCCATTATTGGCCGTTTGGCCTTATCTCTATTTCCTCCGCANCCCACTACCGTAATGATTTGTTCAAAACCTTTGCGAAGCTTTTTTATAGTAGCCAATACGTTTAATAAAGCGTCGGGAGTATGAGCATAATCCACAATTCCAATCACTCTTTCTTTATTCGATATAATGTAATCGAATCTCCCTGGCGCGCCNGGTAGCACACTTAAATGTTGTAACACCTCTTCTTTATCTGCTCCTAGNCAAATAGCTGCNCCATATACAGCGAGCAGATTATAGGCATTAAACTCTCCTATTAACCTAAAGTGCACTTCTTTCCCATCCACATCAAGGTGCAGCCCCAGTATATTATTATCTAGAATTCGCCCTTTAAAGTCGCTAATAGACTTTAAGGAATACGTTTTTATGGCTGCTCTTGTATTCTGCACCATTACCCTGCCCCGTTTATCATCCACATTAGTAATGGCAAAAGCCTCTTTAGGCAAGGAGTCAAAGAACTGCTTTTTTACATTGATGTATTCAGCAAAATCTTTGTGATAATCCAAGTGATCATGAGTGATATTGCTGAATATTCCTCCTGCATATTCCAATCCCTCAATTCTATGCTGATGAATGGCATGAGAGCTTACTTCCATAAAAGCATAAGAGCAGGAAGCATCTACCATTTCAGCAAGTAATGCATTCAAGCTTATGGCATCGGGTGTAGTATGCGTCGACTCTAACACCTTATCTCCAATACAATTCTGCACTGTACTAATAAGGCCGCACTTATATCCCAATGAAGAGAACAACTGATACAATAACGTAGCAATTGTTGTTTTCCCATTGGTTCCTGTCACACCTACAAGTTTTAGCTTCTGAGATGGTGAGCCATAAAAGTTATGAGCCATCACTCCGGCTGCTGCTGCACTATTTTCTACCTGCACCCAGGTAATCCCTTCCTTAACTATGGCAGGCATTTGCTCACAAACTATCGCAATAGCACCGCTCTCAATAGCCTTATCAATGAACTGATGGCCATCCACCGCTGTACCCTTCACCGCTATAAACACACATCCGGCCTGTACTTTACGAGAGTCTATACAAATACCTTTCACTTCTACTTCTGTACTTCCGATTACTGCCTGCAATCGCACCTTGTATAGAACATCCTGTAATAGCACTTAATGAGTATTTGTATATTTATTTTTATTTACTTCTTTTCATCAGGCTAAGCTTAATGATACCACCTGACCTTTTTTAATAGGAACACCAGGCTCAATAGATTGCATTGTAACTTTTCCACTTCCCTTGACATTCACCTGAAGTCCCATTTGTTCAAGCAACTTAATCGCATCTCGCAAAGTCATTCCCTTCACATTAGGCATAAGCTGATCTTTCACTACATTTTTTCTTACAATACGCTGATAATCGTCAGCATACATCGTAGCCCAATCGTTTTGCTGAATGGAGTCCACAAAGGACAGATTTAAATACTTGAGCACACTCTTAATATTCTGCGTACTTCCGGCATAGAAATAATGACCACTATCCACATCCCCTTCATAATCTTTAGGAGTTTTGCGATCGACATACATTGAATAAATCTTGGTCGCTATTTCCTTAAACACCGGAGCTGCTAATTGCCCACCATAATACAAACCCGAACCGGCTCTGGTACGTATTACTACAATACAGGAATACTGCGGATTATCGGCAGGAAAATATCCAGCAAATGAGGCCTGATAAATCCTGTGTGCATACCCTATTCCTTTATCGGCCACTTGTGCAGTACCAGTTTTACCTGCCACCTTAAAAGGCAGATCTTTGAATACATTTTTTCCAGACCCCTCTGTTACCACCATCTCCAGCGCCTTTTTAGCAGCCTCTATCGTCCCCGGTTTACAAATCTGGCGCTCCAATATAGTAGGTTGAAACTCTTTTACAACAACACCTTTATTTCGAATGCTATTCACCAGATAAGGCTTCATCATGGTGCCGTTATTGGCAATTGCATTGTACAGAGTCAACAGCTGTATGGGACTTACATTAATGGCATACCCAAAAGCCATAGTTACAAGGTTCATCACCCCTCCGGCGTTAACTTCCAATGGTGCCACATAAGGCTTTGGAACGGCGGCCAGATCAATGGGCGATTTAGTTGTCAGATGATATTTATCCAGATACCTTCTATACTCTGTAGGATCTTTTCCGAATGCTTTCAGTGCTACCTTACCCATTCCTACATTAGAGCTATGCGCTATACATTCCTCTATAGTCATTACAGGCTTGGGCATTCTGTGCGCATCGGTAATCGGACGGGGCCCTACCTGCATGCGACCGGTACTGCCAACTTCGAAAAGATCTCCAGGCTTTACTGCCCCTTTATCTATAGAAGCCAAAAAACTTACAATCTTAATCGTTGATCCCGGTTCAGTTACACGCAACGCGTAGTTATCATTTTCCCAATAGGTAGTATCGTTAGGATTTCTACCCAGATTGGCAATCGCCTTAATCTTACCGGTTTTTGTCTCCATCACGATAGCCGTTCCATACTCTGCTTTTACAGCTTGCAACATGCGCAACAGAGCCATCTCTGTAATATCCTGCATGTTTACATCTAGAGTAGTGTAGATATCCTTACCATCTTCAGGCTCTACCTGGAAACCCTCCACCGGTACGGCGCCACCGGCAATAAACCGAACAAGCCTTTTACCATTTTGCCCGGTTAACAAACTATCATAGCTCATCTCCAGTCCCACATTCATCTTCTTCACCTTACCTTCACTATTGATATACTCACGACTCAACCCGATAGTTCTATTAGCCAACAATCCAAAAGGTGCTACGCGCTTACTCGACTGCTCGATGATAATTCCACTTTTATTTTTTCCTAAACGTACCAGCGGAAACTCGCGCAATGCTTTATAATCCTCAAACGAAATTCTCTTTTTTAAAGGATAATAGCGATTCCCTTTCTTATATGCCTTATCAAAATCTTTTCTGTACTGTTCTGCAGTTTTATCCTTAAAGTGATTGGCCATGGCGATAGCGAAAGAATCGATATGCTCCTTATAAATCTTTCCATCTTTCTCGCGCAACCCATCAGCCATAAAATCCATATATACGTTAAACTGAGGCAAGGAAGTACTCAGCATTTGTCCATCTTCACTAAATATTGTTCCGCGATCTGCCGCAATTTCCACTATACGTTGATGCATGCTATCGCCCATACTACGCCAGTGATCACCCTGAAAACGCTGAATCACTATAGCCTTTGCCAGAATGAAGACAGAGAAAACCACTATGCCTATAAAGCACAGATACACCCGCCACAATATGTCTTTCTTAATCTCCATATTCTGTTCTACCCTCTCCCCGAATTGAAGAATGATTTAACAATAACCACTTATTACTACCCGACAAAATCAATGAACATCCACTACGTAACTTTCAAGAGAATCCTTCAACACGTAGGGAGTTTCATTTAGCTCGCTTAAGCCCAGCGGCTGCAAGGCCTTTGATAACTGGCTCGGCTTACTGCGAAACATCACCTCACTCTTAAGGCTTTTATATTCCCACTGCAGCTCCTTTACTTCTTTTGCAGTGGCATTTATCTTTCGCACCGTTTTGTCGGCCATATGACCATTATAGATATAGAGCACGGCTAGGAATGCCAGAAAGAAAAGAAACGGCACTTGCTTCACTATCGACTGATAGTTCAGCCATTTCTTCCAATCCAATCTCACCTTTATTTCTTTTTTTCCCGACATGTTTATTTTTTGATAGGATATTTTCTATTTACAATCGCTCTGCAACCCTCAGCTTAGCACTTCTAGAGCGAGGATTACGCCTCAACTCCTCGTCCGTAGCCACAATCGGTTTTTTAGTTATTACCTGAAAAACCTTTTCTCGTTTTACGGTTTCAAATGGATGCTCTTCCCGCTCCTCAAATGTCCCTTCTTTCAAAAATCGTTTTACCAATCTATCTTCAACCGAATGAAAAGTAATTACCGCAATGCGCCCGCCTTTTCGAAGAAGGCCTACCGATTGCTCCAACATTTCCTGCAACACCACCATCTCTTCATTCACCTCAATACGCAATGCCTGAAACACCTGCGCAAAATATTTATTAGGATTACCCTTTACCACATCCCGGAGCGCATTCTTAAAACCTTCAACTGTTTTAAGCGACACAACATCTCTGATCGTTACAATCTTTTTAGCCAGCGTTTTCGCATTGGTCACTTCACCATATCGCTCGAACAACTTATGCAACTCCGCCTCCGTATACTTCTGCAAAATGTCGAATGCCGTAACAGGCNGCCTTCTATCCATNCGCATATCCAACTCTGCATTAAACCGGATACTGAATCCACGATCAGCTTCATCGAACTGATGACTACTCACACCCAAATCAGCCAAAATTCCATCCACTTGCTCTACATTATGAAGGCGTAGAAAGCGCTGGATATACCTGAAGTTTTGCTGAATAAAAATTACCCGCGGATCATCCGGAACATTTTTAAGTGCATCAGCATCCTGATCAAAAGCATACAATCGTCCATGCTCATTCAACCTAGCTAAAATAGCAGCCGAATGACCACCCCCACCAAACGTACAGTCTACATACACTCCATCCGGTTTTATATGCAACCCTTCTANAGTCTCATTCAGTAATACAGGAGTATGATATCCATTTGCCACATCACCATGTTGAGAAGCCGATAAGAAATCTTGTTTTGATACAGATTCCTTTTTATTTTTTTTACTTTTCAACTTTTATCCTTTTAACCTTGAAAAATTGGCATCACAATCAACCGCCTGTCATTACCTGGCTAGCCAGATCACTGAACGACTCCGGTGAAAACGCATCAAAGAACTCTTTATATTTTACTTTATCCCAGATTTCCATTTTATTGCCGGCAGGCACCAGCACGATGTCTTTTTGGATGCCCGCATATTCCTTCAGTGTAGCAGGCAATAATATTCTTCCGGCACTATCCGGCTCTACTAGCGTAGCACCATTTAAGAAATACCGCTTAAACTGCCTTACCTTCGGATCAAAATCATTTAAAGCATTAATTTTTTCAGCAATGGGCTCCCAGGAACTTATTGGATACAGACTTAAACATTTTTCAAACCCTCTATTTATGACAAAACGCTCGGTATCCCCCTCTACCAGCTGTTTTTTAAAACCAGCCGGTAAAAGGAAGCGGCCTTTCGCATCCACTGTAGCCTCAAATTCTCCTAGGAAACCGGTCATAAATAGATTTTATAGTATTAATACTACTAATTTAACACAAAATAACACTTTTTCCCACTTATTGACCAAATTTTACCCTTTTTGATTTATCCACAAATGAAAACCCGCTCAAAGCCTTATAGGACAAGGACTTTACAGCATCCATAAGAATTATCTTAAAAATGAATGTTAATATACTGTGGATTACTGTGCACAAAAGGTGTATTACTATTATTTCCTGTGAATAAAANAGGAAAAAATGTGATATCCTGTGCAAAAACCCAGAAATTTGTCGCATTTATTGTGAGTATATAAAAACTGCCGTTACCTAAATATTTCTACATGCATCCCAAGTTGCTCTCCATAAAAGATTTTACCTATAATCTACCCGAGGAGAAAATAGCGTTTCACCCATTGGCTCATAGAGACGAATCTAAGCTATTGATTTACAGAGATGNAAATATCCAAGAAAGTACCTATAAAAACATTGCGGAGCAAATCCCTTCTGGCTCACTAATGATTTTTAATAATACCAAAGTTGTGGAAGCGCGGCTGCTATTTCAAAAGCCGACAGGGGGTGTCATCGAAATCTTTTGTTTGGAACCGCACGAAAGCTACCCCGATATCACCACAGCTATGAATCAGGTAGGGAAAGTGCAATGGTTGTGTCTTATTGGCGGTGCATCGAAGTGGAAGCCGGGAATGATTTTATCCCTCCCCTTACAGATAGGTGNTAAAAATTACCTTCTCGAAGCTTCATATATTGAAAAACGTACCGACTGCTTTGTAATTGAGCTAAGATGGGATTGTCCGGTTAGTTTTGCTGAGGTATTACACNACGCTGGTCATGTTCCACTGCCCCCTTATATCAAGAGAGCCGATGAACGAGCCGATAAAACCCGCTATCAGACCGTTTTTGCACAACATGAGGGTTCCGTAGCAGCGCCCACCGCGGGACTGCATTTTACTGAGAACATACTAAACCATTTGGCAGATAGAAACATACAAACGGACTTTGTCACCCTGCATGTAGGTGCCGGTACTTTCAAACCGGTAAAAGCCGATATCATGGAAAACCATGAAATGCATTATGAATGGATTGAAGTGAAGCAATCGCTGATCTCAAGCTTAATGCAGCATCGGGAGACGCCTATAGTAGCCGTAGGGACCACTTCCATGCGTACATTGGAAAGTCTCTATTGGCTAGGAACAAAGCTGCTTCACCATCCCAATATATTCGATAATCANCTACCGATACTAACACAGTGGGAGTGTTACGAAATACAGCATCAGCCCACACTTGGGGAGGCATTGGAAGCACTATTACACTATATGCAAAAAAACAATCGTGACCGGCTGCTTGCTAAAACACAAATCATCATTGCTCCAGGGTATAATTTTAAAGTAGTGGAAGGATTGGTTACCAATTTTCACCAGCCGGCTTCTACATTATTATTATTAGTGGCTGCTTTTATCGGCNATGACTGGAAGAAAGTATATGACTATGCCTTGCAACACAACTTCCGTTTTTTAAGTTATGGCGACGGAAATCTATTGTGGCGTGATAAAAATAATTAAGAATGCCAAAAACTTTCACTCAAACAAAAAACCCTCATGAAGAAACACTCCATGAGGGTTAAATTTTATATGGAACCAAGCCAGATTCCACACCTAAAACCTTAAAAACTTTTCTAGTTCAACAGCGACTCAATTTTCTTTACAAAATTGCTCTTAGGTTGAGCCCCTACCAGTTTATCCACTACCTGTCCATTTTTGATAAACAAAATAGCCGGAATAGAGGTAATACCGTAATTCATCGAAACCTGCGGATTCACATCCACATTTACTTTTCCGATGTTCACTTTGCCTTCGTATTCTTTTGCAAGCTCTTCAATAACAGGACCAATAGCGCGGCAAGGACCACACCACTCGGCCCAGAAGTCTACCACTGTCAGTTTATCTGAGTCCAGTACCTCTGTCTGGAAGTTAGCATCTGTAAATTCTTTTGCCATTATTAAGATAGTTTAAAGTTGATAATTCGTTTTAAAAAACCCTGTCAAAGTTAAGTGCACAAAAGAATAACAGCAAATGCTCCAATTTGTTGTGAAGAAAATGTCAATTCCTCGCTTTCCACCTCTCGGTATTTAATGGGATACGGTCTGAAAAGACTCCGGTTGGTGCCGATATTTGAAAATCAGAGCAAAAAGCACTGCGATGGTCAATGCGTAAGCGCTGAAGATGAACCATACCGAAGGCCAGTCGGTTACACCATCTATTGTATAATGTTGCACCATCCAACCACTGCCGTAGCTACCTATCATGGCGCCTATTCCATTAGTCATCATCATAAATAGTCCCTGTGCGCTTCCCCTAATATTAGATGGTGCTTCTTTTTCGATAAACAAAGAACCGGAGATATTGAAAAAGTCAAAAGCCATTCCATAAACTATCATAGACAAAATCAGGAATATCAGTCCGCTACCTGGATTACCGATGCCGAAAAGCCCGAAACGCAGACACCAAGCCACCATACTCATCAACATCACCGTTTTAATACCATAGCGTCTTAAGAAAAAAGGAATGGTTACAATAAACACGGTTTCGGATATTTGAGAGATGGATACCAAGATATTTGGGTATTTCACCCCAATCGTATCCGCATATGCGGGGTCAGATTTAAAATGGTCGATAAAAGGCACGCCCCACTGATTGGTGATTTGCAGAGCTGCACCTAGGAACATAGAGAAAATAAAGAAAATGGCCATTTTGGTAATCCCGAACAATTTGAGGGCATCCAACCCGAAAGCCTCGGCCAGTGAAGAAGACTTGGTATTAGCCGGCTTACAATATGGGAGTGTAAAACAATAAAGCCCTGTAATAATCGAACTGCCGCAGGCAAAAAGTAGCTGTCCTTTGGTCAGTGTCAGATGAAATAAATCGGTTAGCCACATAGCCGCAATAAATCCTATGGTTCCCCACACTCTTATGGGAGGAAAATCTTTTTGCGGTTCCATTCCATGACTCTTCAGCACATAGTAAGACACCGTATTATTCAGCGAAATGGTAGGCATATAAGCTGCACACACCAATAACATAGCCCAGAACATGGTGGTGGGTGTAGTTACGGTAGAAGCATAATATAATGCTGCTGCCCCCACCAGATGCATAATACCCAGCAGTCTTTCGGCATTGATCCATTTATCACTTACAATTCCTAGCAGAGGTGGCATGAAAATAGAAGCAATACCTAGGGTCAGAAACACCGTACCAATCTCCTCCCCCTGAAAATGCAAAGTAGCATACATGTAACCTCCGATAGAAGTAAGATAGGCTCCCCAGATAAAAAACTGAAGGAAGTTAATGATAGTCAATCTAAACTTAATGGACATACGGATGATTTTACTTATTTAGTACAACCAGTGTGGATATGAAGTACGTCATTGCCGCCCTCGCATCTGGCAGTACAATAATATAGCAGCCCAACGAATCTAAATAAAAATTGTGAACAAACTAATATATTTCAACGTGAATATAAATTTTTAAAACATACCTCACCAGAAGAGTATCTGCTCAATTCAGCTCCAGGTAAGGATCTCCGAGGAAATATGAGTTCAATCATGAAATTTTAAACCTATAAACTTATCATCCGTTATATCTTTGTAGCATTAATTGATTCTAATGAGTATACAAACCTTACCCGTCGCCGATANTCAGTTACAGAAAATAGCAGACAAAGTATATAACGGACAAAGAATTAGTGATGAAGAAGGACTTTATCTGTTCGAGCACGGTAGCTTAGCTTTTGTAGGAGCACTGGCCAATTATATCAGAGAACAAAAGCATGGCAATATCACCTATTTTAATAGAAACTTCCATATTGAGCCTACTAATGCTTGTGTATATTCCTGTCATTTCTGTAGCTATAGCCGTTTGTATGCACACCGCGATGAGGCTTGGGAGCTGTCGCTGGAGCAAATGATGGACATTGTTCGCAAATACGACAACGAACCGGTGACGGAAGTACATATCGTAGGTGGCGTGCACCCTAAAATGAATTTGGAGTTTTTTGCTGAATTACTAAGAAAAATCAAGGCGCACCGTCCGGACCTGCATATTAAAGGGTTTACCGCTGTAGAGCTGGATTATATGTTCCGCAAGGCTAAAAAAACAGTTCGAGAAGGATTGGAATATCTTAAAGAAGCAGGACTGGAAAGCCTGCCGGGTGGTGGAGCTGAGATTTTTGCTCCGGAAATCCGCAAACAGATTTGTGCCGATAAGGTAGATGGTCAAGGCTGGCTACATATTCATCAAACAGCACACGAACTGGGTATGCAAACCAATGCCACTATGCTGTTTGGTCATATCGAAAAATTTGAACACCGTATCGATCACATGCGTCAGCTGCGCGAATTACAAGATAAAACCGGCGGCTTTAATACGTTCATCCCGCTAAAATTCCGCAATAAGGACAACGACATGAGCCATGTACCCGAAACCTCTCTGATTGAAGATATGAGGATGTATGCCATTGCTCGTATTTATTTGGACAACTTCCCGCATATCAAGGCCTACTGGCCCATGTTGGGACGTCAAAATGCTCAATTGTCACTCTCCTTCGGTGTAAATGATATCGATGGAACTATCGATGACACTACTAAGATTTACTCTATGGCGGGTGCCGAAGAACAAAATCCTTCCATGACCACCGAGGAACTTGTAAATCTTATAAAACAAGCTAAAAGACGTCCGGTAGAACGTGGTACCCTTTACAACATTATCAAAGACTATGGTGAAGCCTCTGCCGTCGAAGTGAATATTGCATCCTTAAATTGACAAGAGTATTTCAAATTTGCCATTTAGCGGCATTTTTGTTATATTGCTAATACAAAAATGCCAGGCCATGAGTAAAGTATCCTCGATTCTTGCCAGAAAAGGTAGCGATATCATTTCCGTGCAAACCCATACTACCGTGTATGATGCCCTTAAAATAATGGCCGAAAAAAATATCGGTTCATTGGTAGTTATGGATGGAGAAAAATATGCCGGCATTCTTACCGAACGAGACTACTCCCGCAAAGTGATTCTGCAGGGTAAACATTCCGAAAACACAACAGTGGGGGAAATCATGTCTACAGATTTACCTACTGTAAGTCCCCATGACAGCGTAGAACGCTGCATGCAGCTCATGTCTGATAAAAATATTCGCTATCTACCCGTATTCGAAGGAGATAAATTATCGGGGGTTATTTCTATCAGCGATGTAGTTACTGAAACTATATTACAACAGAAAGAAACCATTCATCATCTGCAAAGCTACATCCACGGCTAGTGCAGCTTTTGAAGTGCGTCATTAATAATAGTACTCACTTCCGCTGCACGATTCAGTACTATCATATGAGTACCACCCTCGATAATATGTGTAGGATGTGACGTTTTTACCGGGAAAATTTGATCGTCGCTACCATGTATGTGAATGATATTTTCCGGAACATACTCGTTTTTCCAATGCAGCACCTGTTCTAGTGCCCATTTCACATAATTTATACGCATGTGACGTCGATAATGATTAGCCAGTTGCTGCTCCTGAGGCGCGAATGCACCTAATCGTTTATTAGCAAGTTTATATAATACTTCACTCTCACGCAAGCGATTTAAGGGAAGCACCCTGTTAAGTCGGAGTCGACCTGCCCAACGCCATATAAGTGGCAGTTCTTCTGTGGTTTTAATGCTGGAGATGAGTATTACCTGTTTTACTCTTCGGGTTCTGGCTATTTCCAATGCAACCATGCCCCCAAAGGACACGCCGATAATTACCGGCTCTTCCTCCTTAATATGTGCAGCCATGCGTTGTACATAAGCTGAATAAGTTTCGCCAGATAATGGATCCGGCCACTCAATACCTACGAGCTCCGCGTTATGCAGTGTAAGGTTTCGGAATATTCTGGTATCCGCCCCAAAACCCGGAATACAATATATTTTTCGCAATCCCCGATGCTCCACGATTATGTCACATTTATTGGAAATAAAATCCAAGAAATAATAGCCAGTCTACAACAAATCTAAAAAGAAAAAAGCGAAGGCATATTTCCTTCGCTTTTCCATATAAGTGAAAATAATTCTTATCAGCTTAAACCAAACATTCCTCTGTTGAGTTGTTGCAACAATTGGTTTTTGTATTCAGCAGCCACCAGTAGGGAAATGTTGTGGGGGCTTCCGCCATACGATACCATACGGATTGGAATATTTCTGATAGAACCGAAAAGCTTCTTGATAATTTCTTCGGTTTCGTTGATATTGTGCCCCACTACGCAAACGATCGTTTGATTTTCGTCCACCTCTACCGTACCCAACGCTTCCAATTCTTTCACGATATGTTTCAGATGCTCAGCATTATCAATGGTAAGGGACACTGCTACCTCCGAAGTCGTAATCATGTCTATAGGTGTTTTATATTTTTCAAACACCTCAAACACTTTTCTTAAAAATCCGTATGCTAACAACATACGACCACTTCTGATTTTAATGGCGTAGATATTATCCTTAGCTGCCACTGCCTTAACACCTGATGAAGCAGCCTCACCAGTTATCAATGTGCCTTTAGCATCGGGCTGCATGGTATTCAACAACTTTACCGGAATCTTGTATTGCTGGGCGGGCCATATGGATGCCGGGTGCAAAATTTTGGCTCCGAAATAGGCCAGCTCAGCTGCCTCATCAAAGCTTAGTTGCTCTATTGGAAAAGTTCTGTTTACTATACGCGGGTCGTTATTATGCATACCGTCTATATCGGTCCAAATTTCACATACCGATGCGTTAATAGCTGCAGCCACCAGCGATGCGGTATAGTCGCTACCACCGCGTTTGAGGTTATCCACCTCGCCTCTCGCATTTCTGCAGATATATCCCTGCGTTACGAGCACGCGTTTATCCTTATGTTGTTCCAGCAGATTCGATAACCTAGTGCGAATGCTACCCAATTGTGGTTCTTCATTCTCATCAATAGTCATAAACTCCAAAGCCGGCAACAACGCGTAAGACTCGCCGATTTCGTCCAGATAGCAGCAGAATATTTTGGTCGACAATAACTCTCCTTGCGCCAAGATATCTTTATTCAACGCTTCGCTGAAGGATATCTTTAAAATAATATGCAGGAAGTCGAAATGCTCTTCAACAATATTCTTTGCTTTCTCATAAGCCTTTTCATCAGTAAGCAGTTCCCTGATAAAAGTTTTATAGTGCTCGTGTAAGGCGTTAATATTCTGCAATGCCGTATGTCTGTCATTTGCAGCTATATTATTGCCGATGGTAACAAGCGCATTAGTAGTACCGGACAAAGCGGAAAGTACCACCAGAACGGGCTCCGACTGCTTATTCAAAAGCGATGCGATGTGTTTCATACGCTCGGGCTTGCCCACGCTTGTACCGCCAAACTTCATTACTTTCATGATCGTAAGATGTGGTTGTTTTGTGTTCCTAATTAAAATTGGCTTGCAAATATACGTTGCAATAGTTTATAAACATTGTAGAGAAATTAGGGCTGAAGTAGCCCTAAACAGTAGCCCGTCGGAAGACAAAAGGTGTACACACTGCTGTAATGCAGAATATTTTAAGCAGTGGACAATGATAGGTCAAAACGTTCGGCGAGCTGCTTGAGGTCCGTTACAACCGCATCCAACAAAGGAATGCCTTCTTTTTTTCTTAGCTCCTCCATTTCTCTTTCAGGATCTCCAGGAATGAGCACTTTTTCATGCCCCGGTAATGTACGCGCATTTCGGAAGCCGCTAATCCAGTCATCCATATCCCTTTTATATTCCTCTACCGAACGAAAAGCATCAATCCGCATCGCCCCAAAAAAATGACCTATCCCCTTACCGGGTTGACGCGCGGGCATCGGTACATAGGCCGGAAATGGGGGTACCCACGGTGCATAATTGGCGCCACTTAGTAAAGCTGAGAAAATATCTACCATGGCTCCCAATGCATAACCTTTATGACTGCCATGCTCCCTATCGCCGCCTAGAGGCAATAAAGCACCTCCTTTTTTGAGTATATTGGCGTCGGTGGTAGGGTTTCCTTCTGCATCCTGTACCCAACCTAAGGGAGCTTCCTGGTTTTTACGTTGCAAAATTTCAAGCTTACCATTGGCCGCAGTAGTGGTTGCCATATCCATTACAAACGGCGGTTGCGAACCTGCCGGAGCAGCTACACAGATAGGATTAGTACCTAACATTTTGGCTGTAGAAAAAGTAGGTGCCACCAGCGGACTGGCATTGGTCATCGAAATACCAATCATATCATGCTCCAACGCTTTCATGGCATGGGCCGCAGCTATGCCGTAGTGGTTACTATTTTGTACACTTACCCAGCCGGTACCTACTTCTTTTGCCTTTTGGATAGCAATATCCATAGCAACAGGCGCCACCACTAATCCTAAGCCACTGTCGCCGTCAACCACAGCAGTGGAAGGCGTTTCGTGGATCACTTTTATATCAGGTGTTGCATTAACTCTTTTTGCTTCCCACAACCGCACATACCCACTGAGACGAGCCACCCCATGCGAATCCACCCCCCGAAGGTCAGCCGATAGTAATACTTGCGTGGCAGACGTTGCCTGCTCTTCCGGGCAACCCATACTTTCAAAAACCTTACGTGTAAAATCGAACAGCCGCTCGTAGCTAAACAATTGCGTACTCATACCAACAAAGAAACAATAAAATGCTTAGAAATCTTTCTGGGTAAAATAATAGAATAGAAGCTCCCTTAGCAGGTTTATAAAAAATAATAAAAGGTGTAAACATAAGGTTAGCACGAGACATCGAGGTGCAATACAGGTGCCCTAGCACCTGAAATATCATAGGAACAACGGCTAAGGACAAACGAATGCAGTAAACAACTACATTATTAATGGATTATAAGCCATAAACCATGCCAAACTGCTCCATTTTAATAGCTTTTTATCAGAAATTTCATAAAAAAAGCCCCGCGAAGCGGAGCTCTATATAAAAAAACTACATTTTTAGAAAGGTAAATCGTCTACAGGTTCATCAAAATCATTAACCGAAGATGCGTTGGAAGAAGAAGTATTGGTAATATCAGAAGCTGAAGTACCCTCCGTTGGCGTAGTAGCTGGTGCCGTTGCAGCATCCCCTCTGCCACCGAGTAGTTGCAGTTCACGCACGCGCAAAATCAAGGCTGCACCTGCTGTACCGTCGTTTCTTGTAAAGCTTCTTACATCAGGCTGTCCTTCTACATATACCTGTTTACCCTTTGTTAGATATTGCGAAACGGTTGTTCTATCTGTCCACCATGCACACTCCACCCACGTAGTACGCTCCTGATTATTTCCTTGGCTGTCTCTGTACCTTTCAGTATGTGCTACGGTAAAATTGATGACATTTCTTCCGTTTACATTATTAACAAGGCAATCTCTTCCCAGATTACCAATAACTTGCATTTTAATCATAATACGCGATTTAAGTACTCCTAGAATTTGAACGGCAAGATAGCTTTTTTATTGCGGTTGTTTAAGTAAAAAAAGATAGTAGTTTTATAGGTTAACAAATACTATGACAAATATTAAAAATAAACAATATTTTATAATGAAAAATTATTTATTTTAATATTATCAACTTTCAAAAGGTTGCCAACAGAGCACCCCATTTCACAATACCTAAATTCAGTANCTTTGTCAATTAATTTTTTCAAAAATGAGCAAGAAAGGGAAAGTTTTGGTGGCAATGAGTGGGGGTATTGACAGTACCGTAGTGGCCCTTATGCTGCATCACGAAGGCTATGAAGTAGTAGGAATTACCATGAAAACATGGGATTATGCACAGAGTGGAGGCAGCAAAAAGGAAACCGGCTGCTGCAATGTCGATAGCTTTAATGATGCCCGGATGGCAGCTGTACAACATGGATTTCCGCATTTTATTTTAGATATACGGGAAGAGTTTGGAGACTTTGTAGTAAAGGATTTTGTGGATGAATATCTGGCGGGGCGTACGCCTAATCCCTGTGTGCTGTGCAACACACATATTAAATGGAGGGCACTTCTCAAACGTGCAGATGCTTTAGGATGCGATTATATAGCTACCGGTCACTATGCTAAAATACGTCAGCATGAAAATGGCCGTTATGTAATCAGTAAAGCAGTAGATCCTATCAAGGATCAAAGTTATGTACTGTGGGGGCTGGAACAGGATTTACTGAGTAGAACTCTATTGCCGCTGGGCCAATATCATAAAAGCGAAATCAGACAAATGGCCATCGACTACGGTTATCCAGATTTAGCCAAAAAGAGTGAGAGTTACGAAATCTGCTTTGTTCCTGATAACGACTATCGCGGTTTCTTGAAAAGACATNTAGAAGGCCTGGAAGAACGCGTTAACGGTGGCAACTTCGTAGATAAAAATGGTAATATTCTGGGTAAACATAAAGGCTATCCTTTTTATACTATAGGTCAGCGTAAGGGGCTAGATATTGCCTTAGGTAAACCAGCTTACGTAACCGCCATCGACCCGGATAGCAATACCATTACCCTCGGTGATGAAGAAGACCTGAACAAAAACGAAATCTTTGTTCATAAATTCAATCTGATAAAATACGATAGTATTACACCCGGCATGGAAGCTGTAACCAAAATTCGTTATAAGGACCCGGGCACCTTGGGTAATTTATATCCCGAAGGTGATTTACTAAAAATTCGTTTTTATCAGAACACTAAAGGTGTGGCACCAGGACAAAGTGCCGTGTTTTATGAAGGTGATGATGTAATAGGCGGAGGATTGATACATTCCGGAAGATTGTCGTAATATTACAACTGATTTGCGGTTTTAATCATTAACTAACTAACCTGCATAAAGTGTATTATTTCTTGAGAGCATTTCTGTACTTATTTACAGTATGTCTTTTCTTCGCTTCCTGCCGCGAGGAAAAGGAGTTTTTGCAAATGGACTCCATCGAGGATTTCTACCCCTTGCAANTAGGCAAATCCATAACGTATCGGTTAGACTCTACCATTTTTGCTAGAAGCGGTACTGTAATCGAAGTGCACAAATATCAGGTTAAACACACTGTGATTCAGGAAACAGAAGACAATGGCCAAAAAGCATATCTGGTACAGAGACTCATTAACAATGAAAATGCAACCGGGCCCTGGGTGAATAACGGTACTTATCTAGTTATTCCATCTTCACGAAAAGTGGAAACGTTAGACAATAACCTTCGGGTTGTAAATCTACNGGCACCCCTGCGGCAAGATTTTTCATGGAAAGGTAATAGCCAGCTGCCTTTTGCACCCTATCAGCAGCTGTTTGAAATGAGTACCGGATATGACATGAATACTTGGGACTTTTATTATGCCAGTTTCGGCAATGAAGATATTCAAGGGCAGCATTATGAAAATGTATGGACGGTGGAACAGCGTGATGAAAGCCTGAATATTCCCCCTACACCTCAAACAAGTATTGGCTTTAAAGAACGCTCTGTAGAAAAATACGCCAAAGGAATCGGCCTAGTGTACAAAGACTTTCAACTCTACGAATATCAGGGAGCAGGNGGTTCTGATAATCCTGAAGCCCATTACATCGGCTTTGGCATTACAATGTGGATGATTCATCACAATTAACCCTACTGAGGTATTAGATAACTCACCCCTTCTAATGCCAAATCCGTATTCGGAAACACTTCACGCGTTTCGATTTCAAACTCTTTTAATGAATCGTATTTACTGCTGAAATGACCAATCAGCAGTTTTTTTACGCCTGCCAATTGAGCAATTCGCCCTGCCTGTTTGGTTGTAGAATGAAAGCGTTCTGTTGCCATCTGCGCTAGCNCATCGTGATACGTGGTTTCATGATAAATCATATCNGCTCCATGGATATGCTCTAATATTCGTTCATCATATCGGGTATCAGCACAGAAAGCATACACTCTGGGTTTTGGAGCAGGTGTTGTTAGTATTGCGTTTGCGATAATACTACCGTCATTAGCTTTGTAGTCCTCTCCCCTTTGTAGATTATCATAGAAACTGAGAGGAATATTATACTCCTTTACCTTTTCAATATTTAGACGGCGCAGATTGCGTACTTCTTTAAATACAAATCCGTAGCACTCGATGCGATGATCGGTACGAAAACAACGCACCTCTACATCGGGCAACTGTAATAAAGGTCCNGTTTCTTTTATGGTAATGAAGTTAAGCTCAAAACCCAGTTTGGTATCTGCAACTTGCAATTGCAGTTCGATAATTCGTTGTAGTGGGTCAGGTGCTACAATGGTAAGCGGCTGTTGACGACCTAAAAGTGCAAAAGAGGTAATTAAACCAATCAGCCCGAAATAATGATCCCCATGAAGATGTGAAATAAAAATATGTGAAATTCTGCTACGTCTGATTTTATATTTGATAAGCTGTATTTGAGTACCCTCGCCGCAATCAATCAGTATATTTCGATTGTTTAATGTCAATACCTGGCTGGTCGGATGCCTGTCAAAAGCCGGCACCGCAGAATTATTTCCCAGTATTGTAACACCAAACATGCTTTTCTATTTAAANTTATTTGCAACCATTATTCCGAAAAGTCACTGTCTAATAGCTCTCTTTCGATTTCCTCCATATTTACGATGTCGCCGGCCTCGCTTACGGTGGGCGTAACATTTAAGAGCTCCAAAAGTTCACAATCTGCCAAAAATGCTTCCAATGCTTCGCCTAATGCACAGCATACAAATGAAGCATTATTTTCATAGAATTGTTGCTGAATGTGAATAAGTTGCTCCGCTATGGCCTTATCCATACGCTGCACCTGCTCCAGATTCAGCACCACATTTTTAATATTTTCCTGCAAAAAAGGTAACAAAATTTTATCTATTTGATCTGCCATTGTAGCAGAAAGCTCCGACACTATTGGCGTGATGACGTGAAATTTCTCTTTGGTATCTATTTTGACTTCCATAAATAACTATAAAAAAGGTTTACAAATTTGGAGCAAATGCAACTATCTTTAATATGCATTCTTTTAGCCGCAAAATGCGTCTAATAATTAANACGATTAAAGATTAGCATTACTGTTTACAAATTACGCAAACCAGTACCAAATATATTTGTTAATATTGTAATTGATCATTTTATCTACAAAATATGGATAATAATTTTTCACCCCAGGTAAAAGAAATTATTTCTTACAGCAGAGAAGAGGCGTTGAGGCTTGGGAATGATTTCATTGGCACAGAACACCTCCTGTTAGGTTTAATACGGGAAGGTGATAATACTGCTATCAAAATTCTGAAAGGGTTTAATATCGATATTGGTGAGCTTCGCAAAGAAATAGAACTGGCCATAAAAGATAAAACCGGTAAGAATATGGCTAATATTAATAGCCTGCCGCTTACCAAACAAGCCGAAAAGGTGATTCGGGTAACCGTGCTCGAAGCAAAAGCGCTGAAAAGTAACCAGGTGGAAACCGAACACCTCATGTTGTCGATATTAAAGAACAAGGAAAACATTGCTACTCAGATTCTGAATCAATACGATCTGGATTATGATGCTTTCCGTCAAGAACTGGATATTGTAAAATCCAACGATCCGCGAGCAGAATTTGGCGAAGAAGGTGAGGAAGAGTTCGAAGATGAAAAAAGATATTCGCAACAGTCCAGAAGCACCACATCTAAAAGTAATACCAAGAGTAAAACCCCGGTGCTGGACAACTTCGGACGTGATGTTACCAAACTCGCGGAGAGCGGACAACTGGATCCTATCGTAGGCCGTGAAAAGGAAATTGAAAGAGTTTCTCAAATATTAAGCCGACGTAAAAAGAACAACCCCATCCTTATAGGGGAGCCCGGTGTAGGTAAAACCGCCATCGTGGAAGGGCTTGCCTTACGCATCGTACAAAGAAAGGTAAGCCGAGTACTCTTCAACAAGAGAGTGATATCGTTGGATTTGGCTTCGCTAGTTGCAGGGACNAAATACCGTGGCCAATTTGAAGAAAGAATGAAGGCCATCATGAACGAGCTGGAAAAAAACCGCGATGTGATTCTGTTCATCGATGAGCTACACACCATCGTAGGGGCAGGCGGTGCGAGCGGTTCGCTGGATGCCAGCAATATCTTTAAACCTGCGTTAGCACGCGGAGAACTTCAATGCATTGGCGCATCCACACTGGACGAATATCGCATGTACATCGAAAAAGATGGTGCATTGGATCGTCGCTTCCAGAAAGTGATGGTAGATCCGCCTACCGTGGAAGAAACCATTCAGATACTTACGAATATTAAATCTAAATATGAAGACTTCCACAGTGTTACCTATACCGATGATGCTATTGAAGCATGCGTAAGACTCAGCGATCGTTACATCACTGACAGGCTACTGCCTGATAAAGCCATCGATGTAATGGATGAAGT
>JGI25327J35509_1000104_pt1 | contig 63819 bp, 56 predicted proteins | sample HigsolmetaAR202D_FD_35509 | JGI IMG/M metagenome (IMG submission 35509)
GAGCCATTTCTTTAGGCGCCGCTGCGCTTTTCAGTGGCTACGTGCTCGCGGCGGAAACAGAATCCGACTCGGGCGAGACACGGCCAGGTGCTGTGCTCGAGGAAATCGTTGTCACGGCGGAAAAACGCGCCGAGGGCCTGCAAAACATTCCGATTGCGATCACGGCGATCTCCGGCGCCACTCTGGAAAAAGCCGGCGCGAGAGAGGTCGGCGACCTGGTCCAGGTCACGCCCAGCCTGCAATTCGGCACGCGCTCGACCAATGTGTTCATCGCGCTGCGCGGCATCGGTCAGGCAGGTCAGGACATCGGTAGCCAATCGGGCGTGACCGTCTCGCTCGACGGCGTGCCGTTGCTGAACCACTTCATGATGAATCCCTCGTTCCTCGACCTCGAACGAGTCGAAGTGCTGCGCGGTCCGCAAGGCACCATGCAAGGACGCAACGCGACCGGCGGCGCCGTCAACATCTACAGCAAGCCGCCCGTCCAGGCGTTCGAGGGCGATGTATCGCTCACCGTCGGCAATTACGACCGCGTGGGCGTGAACGGCTCCATCAACGTTCCGCTTTCCGACAGCGCCGCGACGCGCGTGTCGTTCCAGCACGTGACCGCCGACGGCTGGCTGAAGAACGGATTCACCGGTCGCCGCCACGACGATACCGATCTGACCGAGGTACGCGCGCAGCTCTTGCTGGAGCCCACCGACAATCTCAGCGTACGCGCGCTGGTCGATTACACGCGCGATCGCGGCGACCCGTCGTTCAATGTGCTGCTGGGCCGCGCCGTTCCGGACCCGGATCGTCCGCCGGTGTTCGAGCTGCCGGACTATCCGTATCCTCGCAACGACATCGAGAACCTCACGGTTTACTTCGACCGGCCGAATCTGCGCGACGTGACCGACCTGCGAGCCGTGTTGATCGCGAAGCTGGATTTGTCGCCGAGCGTTTCGCTCACTTCCACCACGGGCTACATCGATCACGACATCGACCTGGAGAACTTGGACGTCGATCTCACGCCGTACAACAACTCCTGGTTCCCGCTGATCGGCCTGTACATGAAGCAGCTGACGCAGGAATTCACCGTCACTGCCGATCTCGGCAGCCGCGCCGACCTGGTCGCCGGCGTGTTCTACATGCACGGCAATGCCACCGAGCCGCTGTATCTGAGCACTGCGGCCGTGGAAAACCTCCTGGTCTATCTGCCGACCGAAAAGCTCGACTCCTACGGCGCGTATGCTCAGCTGCGCTATTCCCTGACGGATACTCTGCGCGCCACGCTCGGCGGTCGTTACACGATCGACGAGAAGTCCTACGACATGGACGCCACGAACAGCGGCTTCCGGTTCCTGCTGGCGAGAAACGATACGTGGAAGGCGTTCACTCCGCGCTTCGTCATCGACTACGCGCCGAGCGACACCGCGCTGTTCTACGTGAGCGCATCGCGCGGCTTCAAATCGGGCGGCTACAACACCCTCGGCGACATCACTCAGCCGGTCAACGTGTTCGACCCCGAATACGTCTGGAACTACGAGGCCGGCGCCAGAGCGATCCTGTTCGATCGCCGTCTGCGAACCAGCTTGACGGTGTTCTACGCGGATTACAGCAACCTGCAGCAGACGGTGTTCCGTATCAACGAGGAAACCAGCGTGCGTTTCCCCAAGGTCGACAACTCCGCGTCCGCCATTATCAAAGGCGTCGAGTACGAGATCGAAGTCCTGCCGGCCGCCGGATTGAAGCTGACCGGAGCGGTCACTTACCTCGACGGCAAGTTCGGCAAGTTCTGCAACAACGATCCGTTGTATCCCGACGTGCCGACCGAGCCGGTATGCGTGGGCATGACGGGCAACGACGGTCAGCCGTTGCCTCCCGGTTCCATCAATCTGCAGGGCAACCGCCTCGCTCAGGCGCCGGAATGGCAATTCACTGTTTCGGGCGAATACGCCTTCCCGATCTCGAGCAATCTGGAGATCACGGCGCGCGCCGACTACAAGTGGCAGAGCAGGGTGTATTTCGACATCTACAACAACCCGTACAACTCGCAAGATTCGTACGGGCTGCTCAATGCCTCGCTCGCCTTGAGCCCGTTCGACAAGCAGTGGTCGGTGACCGGCTGGATTCGCAACGCGCTCGATGAGCGCTACATCAGCCAGGCACTGACCGGGTCGGGCGCACTGCCGTACTTGGCGGGATCGATCGGTATGCCGCGGATGTACGGAGCCACCTTCTACTGGCGGTTCTGATCGGCTCGAGTGATCGAGGCGCGAGAGCGCCTCGATCACCTACCGCCGAATACATCGATTTCCGTGCCAGTCTCTTCGCCTCCGGCCTTGGAGGCTCGGGTCGTGCGTCATGGCACGGCCTTCCGATTTTTCAGCAGCGCGAGATCGAGCGCTGCTGAGCTCGATCGATCGCGTGCGCGCTCCAGATAGAAGCCATCGGCAGGTTACGGCGACCGCACCGTACAACAAGCGCTGGTTGCGCACGATCGTTATATGTCGAGTTCCGTTCGCGGACGAGTTGCTGCTCGTCCTTGACCGCGAAGTCGCATCCTTCCATTGCCTGCGATGCGGAAAGGTTTAGATCCGTAAAAGGCGCGTCACACGACGGGCGCGCTGTGGTCTACTCGCGCCTTCGGCTCGCTCGTGCGCATCGGGCGGGCGAATTGCCAACAACATAGGGGGAGGCTCGATTCGGGCGCCGCTCGGATCGGGGCTGGAGACTTCCGTATGGTTACCGCCGTCGACCAAGATCGCATTTCTGCGCAGACCAATGGCATTAGCCGCGAGCATCGCCGCGTCATTCTGGCCTCATCGCTCGGCACGCTCTTCGAGTGGTACGACTTCTATCTGTACGGCGCGCTCGCTGCCGTCATCAGCCAACAATTCTTCTCGGGCGTGAACGAGACGACGGCGTTCATTTTTGCGCTGCTCGCTTTCGCTGCCGGATTTGCGGTGCGTCCGTTCGGCGCGGTGGTGTTCGGACGTCTCGGCGATCTGGCCGGACGCAAGCACACGTTCCTATTGACGATCGTGATCATGGGCGTGGCGACGGCACTCGTCGGAATCCTGCCGACTTACAGCTCGATCGGTATCATCGCGCCGATCATCCTCATCACGCTGCGACTGTTGCAGGGCTTGGCCGTCGGCGGCGAGTACGGCGGCGCTGCAACGTACATCGCGGAACATGCTCCGCCCGGTCAGCGCGGCTACTACACGAGCTGGATTCAGATCACCGCGACGGCAGGCATGATTCTTTCGCTTGCCGTCGTGCTCAGCTGTCGTTTCCTCACCGGATCCGAGTTCGAGGTATGGGGCTGGCGTATCCCGTTCCTGCTCTCGATCATTCTGCTCATCATCTCGGTCTATATCCGACTGCAACTCGAAGAATCGCCGGTCTTCAAGGAAATGCGTTCGGCGGGCAAGTTGTCGAAAGCGCCGCTGCGCGAAGCCATGGGTCAATGGAAGAACGTGAAGCTCGTGCTGCTCTGTCTGTTCGGCGCGATGGCCGGTCAGGCGGTGATCGGGTACGTCGGTCTGGTCTACATGAACTTGTTCTTGTCGCAGACGCTGAAAGTGGACCCGACGACTTCGAATTTGCTCGTCGTCGGCGCTCTGACGCTGGCTGCGCCGCTGTACGTGGTGGTCGGCAAGCTTTCCGATCGGATCGGCCGCAAGCCGCAAGTGGTGCTCGGTTGCTTGATTGCAGCCGTGACGTTCTTCCCGATCTTCAAAGGGCTCACTCACTACGCGAACCCTGCGATCGCGGCCGCAAGCGAAGCAACGCCGGTCGTCGTCGTTGCGGATCCCGCCGAATGCAGCTTCCAGTTCGATCCGATCGGCAGCGCGACATTCACGAGCTCGTGCGATGTCGCGAAGAGTGCGCTCGCCGGTATGCGCATTCCCTACTCCAACGAAGCCGCAGCACCGGGCAGCACTGCGTACGTGAAGATTGGTGCGACGACGCTTGCGGCGTTCGACGGCACGGATTTGCCGAGCGCCGACTTCAGGGCGCGCTCGTCCGCTTTCAGAGCGGAGCTCGCAGGCGCGCTGAACGCCGCAGGATATCCATCGGCGGCCGATCCGGCGCGCATCAACTACGTCATGGTGTTCGTGCTGCTATTCGCGATCGCCGTGCTCGGCGTGATGACGTACGGACCGATTGCGGCATGGCTCGTGGAGTTGTTCCCGCCGCGAATCCGCTATACGTCGATGTCGTTGCCGTATCACTTGGGCAATGGCTGGTTCGGCGGTTTCTTGCCGAGCATTGCATTCGCGCTGATCGCCTACACGGGCAACATCTACTCCGGGCTTTGGTATCCCGTGATCGTGTGTCTGATCACGTTCGTCGTCGGCACGTTCTTCTTGCGCGAAACGAACGGTATCGAAACGCAGGATTGAGATTGGGCTGAAGACAGAAGGCTGAAGCCAAACGCGCGGCGCGCTCGTTCTCGGTCCGTTTGCGCGCGGCGAGCGAGCGGGCCGCGATTTCCTTGCACGAGCGTACGAGCGGACCGCTCGTTAGCGCGCGAGCTGAGCGTCGACGAGCGCGTCTGCGGCTGCGATCAAGTGAGTCTGCGGACCGTCCCCTCCGAGGCACAGTCCGGTCGCCAACGTTCCGTTGATCAGGAGCAGGAGCTCATCGGTGAGCTGCTCGGGATCGCGCACGCCTTCGATCGCATCGACGAGCTTGCGCACACGGCGCCGCAGCTCGTGCATGACTTCGAGCGCAATCAGCCGGGCCGGATGCTGCGGATCCGGTAGCTCCGAGGCGACGTTCATGAACGGGCAGCCGCGATAGGACGGATTGCTGACGAACTTCAGGATCGCGGCAAGGTGCCCGCGCAGCCTCTCGCGCGGGGGTTGATCGGCAACGCGTTCAGCCGTTCGATCCCAGGCGGCCCAGCGGGCTTTTGCCTCCTCTTCGATGACGGATGCGATGAGCTGGTCCTTGGACGGAAACCAGCGATAGAGGCTCGTCTTGGCGACGCCCGATTGAGCGACCACCGTATCCACACCGACACCGCGTACGCCTTCGCGATAGAACAGCTCCCGGGCCGTACCCAGAATTCGATCGCGCACGCTTTCGACCGGTGCAGTCCCCTGAAGTCCGCCGGGCACCGCTCTTGGTCTAGCCATCGAGTCCTCCCGCAATAGCGCTTGACAACGCTACAGACCTGTACGTAGCATGACAAACAGACAGGTCTGTAGCGTTTCGCAATTTACCGACCGAACCTGGCCAGTGCAAGTCGGCAACTTACCGTGCCGCCCCAGCCTGTCGGCCGTCGCAGGGAAACTTCGATCCCCGTTCACCCCTGCGACGGTCTTTTTCCTCCAGCCGATTCGCCACAGGAGACCGACGATGCGTGCATCTCTGCTGTTGCTGGCCACCGGTTCCGCCGCGCTTCTGACCTCCACGGCCCGAGCCGAATGCGACCCTCACGTTGTGACGAGCCCCACCCACTTCCCGTTGATGGCCCAGACGCGCGGTGAACAAGGCACTGTGCTCTTGGAGGTCAAAGTCGACGAGTCGGGACGAGTTTCCGAAACTCAGCTGCTCCGTTCAAGCGGCTACGAGCGCCTTGACCGAGTTGCTTCGCTGAGCGCGCGCAATCGCTGGGTTTTCGACGTAACGGGCTGCGAGCGAAAAGATCTGCCGGCAACGGACGTCGTTGCCGTCGAATTTCGTATCGGGCCGTAAGAGCAATCGTGCCATGAGGCGCCCGTAGCGCAAGCCGCGGGCACCTCACTCAAACGATGCGTTTCGCCGCAAGCTCCGCGTAACGTGCATCGTCGATCGCCAGATACTTGGACAGCACTTCGCGCGTGTGCTGCCCCAGCGTCGGCGGCGCCACCGGCGGCACCGGCGGCGTGAGCGACATTTTGATCGGACTCGCTACGAGCGGCACGGTCCCGGAAAGCGGATGCGGAGCTTCGACGCGCATTGCACGTGCTTGGACCTGCGGATGCTCGAACACCTGCGCGAGATTGTTGATCGGTCCGACCGGAATGCCGAGCGGTTGGAGCAACTGCACCCATTCATCCACGGTGCGGCGCCGTAGCACTTCCGCGAGCAGCGGGATGAGGATTTCCCGATTGCGTACGCGATCGGCATTTTTCGCGAAGCGCGGATCGGCCGCGAAGGTGCAACCCGCCGCTTCGCAGAATTTTGCGAACTGGCCGTCGTTGCCGATCGCAAGCACGAACTGACCGTCGGACGCGTCGAACACTTGATAAGGCACGATGTTCGCGTGCGCATTGCCCTGACGCGTCGGCACGCGCCCGGACACGAGATAGTTCATGTTCATGTTCGCGATCATCGCGACTTGCACATCGAGCAGCGCCATGTCGATGTACTGACCCTGGCCGGTTCGCTCGCGATACGCGAGCGCCGCGAGAATCGCCACGGTCGCGTACATGCCGGTCGTGATGTCCGCAACCGCCACACCAACCTTTTGCGGCCCGCCGCCCGGCAGATCGTCGCGCTCCCCGGTGATGCTCATCAAACCGCCCATCGCCTGGATGATGAAGTCGTAGCCCGCGACGCTGCGCATCGGGCCGGTCTGGCCGAAGCCGGTGATGGAGCAATAGATCAGTCCCGGATTGAGCGCGCGCAAATCCTCGTAGCCGAGCCCGTATCGCGCGAGATCGCCGACTTTGTAGTTCTCCAGCAGGATGTCGCATTGCTTCGCGAGCTCGCGCGCGATCTGCTGGCCTTCAGGACGCGAGATATCCAACGTCACGGATTTCTTGCCGCGATTCGCGCCCAAGTAATAGGCCGACTCGCCCGTTTCGCGACCTTCCCGATCCTTGAGATACGGCGGACCCCATCCGCGCGTATCGTCGCCCACACCGGGACGTTCGATCTTGATGACTTCGGCGCCCAGATCGGCAAGGATCTGCCCGGCCCAGGGACCAGCGAGCACGCGGCTCATGTCGAGAACCCGGATATGTGAAAGTGCGCCGGCGCTGTGCGCGGATCGGTTCGTTTCGTTCATGGGATTCGTGTCTGTGTCGAAACGAACGAAGTTACGCGAGCCGCGTCATACTGAGCAAGGCCGATCAAGGGATGCGCCGCCATGAAAACCGTGCGGACAGCGAGCGCCGTCATGGCCGCACTCGCCGTTCTACCTTTCGCACTCGAAGCGAACGAGTCTGCGCGCGCGCCGCAAGCACAGTCGCGAAAACTCGATTTGAAAGCGTCCGACATCCGCAAGATTTTCTCGTCGGAACAAATCGACGCCGTGTTGCGGCAAGCAAAGGACCCGACGCTCGAGCACATCGAAGTCGAGGCACTGCCGCTCGACGATCTGCCATTACGGGACAAGAGTGCGCCGATTTTCGAAAGAGCCTTGAGGCGCGGGCTTGGTTGGATTGCGCCTTCGGAGCTCGCCGCCGCCGGACCGCCGACCGATGACGATCGTCCTCCGCCATTCGCTCAAACCATGTACCACCCGAGCTTTCCGCGGCCCGCGAGCCAACGCTGACCTCTCGTCTAGTCCACCTGTGCGACACTTGCGGTTTTCGTATCGCAGGTAAATCGACTTTGAACGCGACCGTCGACACCACAAGCTCGCTGCCTTCCCGTCTCGTCCCGCTCGAAGGTGCCGTGAATTTTCGCGACATCGGCGGCTACCCGGCCGCCGGACGCACGGTCCGTTGGGGGAAAGTTTTCCGGGCGGGCGTCCTCTGTTACTTCACTCCCAGCGACCAGCACGTCCTCGCGCGGCTCGGCGTCCGCGCCATCTGCGACTTGCGCCGCAACGACGAACGGCAACGCGAACCGACCCGCTGGCCCGCGGCGCTCGCAAGACAGCTCAGCTGGGAAGACGGCGAGAACATGCCGACGATTCGCGGCTTTGCGGCACAGCGGCCGAGAACCGCAGCAGGCATGCGCGCGGCGATGCTCGATCTGTATCGAGCGCTCCCGAACTGGATGGGGCCGCGCATCCGCGGTTTGTTCCAATGCCTGGCAGACGAGCACGTCCCCGTCGTCGTCCATTGCGCAGCCGGCAAGGATCGAACAGGCATCGCCATTGCAGTCCTGCTCGCCGCCCTCGGCGTCGACACCGACACGATTCTCGAAGATTACTTATTGACGAACGACGTCGGAAATTTCGAGCGGTTCATCGCGGCACGCAAGGACAGCCATCTCGGCCTCGCCGATGCGCACCAACCGCTGTTGTCGCTTCCACAGGAAATGCGTCAGGTCTTGTTCGCAGCCGACGCGGATTACCTGTCGGCCGCGCTCGAGCAGATCGCACGCGATCACGGCGATGTTGCGACCTACCTTAAGTCGTTCGTGGGTCTGGACGAACGGACGATCGGACGCGTGTGTGACTTAATGTTGGAACGAAGGCTTGAACCTGGGAACCCGCTTGCCCCTGCGGGCAGGACGCACGCACAATCGTGCCCGACATTGCCGAAGTCGCTTCGAGGACTGGATCGAGCTCGTGCAAGCGTTTTCGGACCGCGCCCGCAGCTGAATGGAAACTGCGTCAAGACCGATGCCCGCGATCCCCACGCCGACCAGCGAAGAATCGCTCGTTTCCCGAGTTCTCACGGAGGGCTTCCGCTGGCTCAAATTCCCCGAGCCGCTGGAGTCCGAGTTCAGACGAGACCATCTCCTCGCCCAGCATCGCTGGGTGCGCATGTCGCTGTTCATCGTGGTCGGTACGAGCTCGGGTTTCGCGCTGATCGACCATCGCGTGATCCACACGACGAACGCCGTTCCGGATCTGGTGCGATTCGGTTTGCAGCTGCCGATCCTGCTGATTCTGCTGCTCGCCACGATCAAGCGTTTCTACACGACCTGGTACCAGTTCGCGATGCAGATCGGCGGTCCGTTGTTCGGCACCGGCACCATCCTCATGGCGATGTACGCGCTGCCCGAGCATACGGCGCTCGTCGGCGCGCGGCTGATGCTCGTGACGTTCTTCTTCTATTTCATGGCCGGTCTGCGTCTGCGTCAGGCACTTTGCGGCAACCTGATCATTCTCGGTCTGCTGATGACTGCCGGCGCCCTCGGACTGCTGACCTCTCATGTCGCGACCTATTTGTCGTTTGCGATGGTATCCGCCAACGTGATCGGCGGCGCAGGTGCCTATGCGCTCGAGCACGCCAATCGCACGTCGTTCCTCGAGCGCAAGCTCCTCGTGGAGATTGCCGAGCTCGACGGTCTGACACGCCTGTTGAATCGCCAAACGTTCGAAGCGCGCGTGCACGATGCCTGGCGGCGCGCCATCTCGGAAAAGCGTGCCGTCACGGTCATCATGGTCGACGTCGACCACTTCAAGCTCTACAACGACAGTTTCGGACATCAGGCCGGCGACGAGTGCCTGCGTCGTGTCGCAGCGGCGGTGCGCAATGCCGTGCAAATGCGGCCGGGCGATTTCGTTGCGCGCTACGGCGGCGAGGAGATCATTGCGGTGCTTTGCGATCGTTCGACGAACGATGCCAAAGAGATCGCCCAACGGATCGTGCGCGACGTGGCCGCGCTCGACATCCCGCACGTGTCTTCGGTGAACGGCGGGTGCGTGAGCGTGAGCGTCGGCGCAGCCACTCAATTGCCGCCGATCACGTCCTCTTACGACGCCATCGTGCGGCTTGCCGACGGGGCGCTCTACACGGCGAAACGGCAAGGACGCAATCAGTGCGTCGCGGTGGAAGCGCGGGCGGTCGCAGCGTAGCGCGTAACGAGCGCTCTGCGCTCAGGCTGAAGACGGAAGGCTGAAGATAGAAGCGCGCGACGCTCGTCGCGCGCTTCTCGATTCCGTGGCGTATGCTTTGGCGGATCGTGCCGGATTCGGGACCGCTCGGAGAATGACGATGACGACCGTCTACGACTTCACAGCGAATTCGCTCCAAGGGCAGCCCGTACAGCTATCCGACTATGCGGGGAAGGTTTTGCTCATCGTCAACACTGCGAGCGAATGCGGATTTACACCGCAGTATGCGGGTCTGCAGCAGCTCTACGATCGGTATCGCGACCGCGGCTTCGTCGTGCTCGGCTTTCCATGCAACCAATTCGGCGGACAAGAACCCGGCAGCGCCGCGGAGATCGGTGCGTTCTGCCAAAAGAACTACGGCGTTACGTTTCCGATGTTCGAGAAGATCGACGTCAACGGCGACGACGCGCATCCGCTGTACCGCTGGCTCAAGCAAAGCGCGCCTGGCGTGCTCGGCAGCGAGCGCATCAAGTGGAACTTCACGAAATTCCTGATCGATCGCACGGGTCAGGTCAAAGCGCGCTATGCGCCCACGACGAAAGCCGAGGATCTTGCCGCTGACATCGAAGCATTGCTTTGAGCGGGCGCCGAGCCAAGCAGTCCACAGTCGCCATCTCTGCCTACAGCCTACGGTCTACAGCCTGATACGCTGGCGCGAGCTCTCGCGCGCCGCGTAGTCGTTCCCACAGCCGCTCGTGAAAGAAGTAGCCGACCGCATTGCACAGCGGTTCGACGAACGCAGCCGCTCCGCCGACTTTGGCATCGCCCGTCATCGCGTACACGACGCCGAATGCGATGCTCATGTGCATGATCGTGAAAGTGACTGTTTTGGCCATGGTCGGTCCTCCGCGATTACAGGCTACTCCCCAGAACCTTTCGCGCAATCGCACGTTTGGATCCCTGCGATAGACCGGACCAATACATGTTGTCGGCTGCCCGCCAACGCTCATAATCTCGCCACGTGAGCCTCGGAGTTCGTATGCGCAGCTTTCGCCTCGCTTGTTATGCACTCGTTGCCGTCGCGCTAACCGCCTGCGGCGTGAATCCGGTCACGGGCAAGAAAGAGATTCAGTTCATTTCGGAAGCCCAGGAACTGAAGATGGGCGAGCAGTACTACTCGCCGACGCGCCAGGCGGAAGGCGGCGATCTCACGGTGATGCCGGAGCTCACCCAATACGTCAACGAGGTAGGTCAGAAGCTTGCCGCGGTTGCCGATCGAAAGCTCCCTTACGAGTTCGTCGTCTTGAACAATTCCGTGCCGAACGCCTGGGCGTTGCCGGGCGGCAAGATCGCCATCAACCGAGGCCTGCTCACGGAGCTGAAGAACGAAGCAGAGCTCGCCGCCGTGCTCGGACACGAAATCGTGCACGCCGCGGCGCGGCACGGCGCCAAAGCGCAGGAGCGCGGCACGATCTTGCAGGTCGGACTGCTTGCCGCACAAATCGGCGCAATCGCCGGCGGCGTGGATGCGAACGTCGCCAATCTCGCTATTCAAGGCGCGGGTCTCGGCGCGCAATTGATCCAACAGAAGTACAGCCGCGAGCAAGAGCTCGAAAGCGACGAATACGGGATGAAATACATGAAGCTCGCCGGCTACGACCCGGCGGGTGCGATCACATTGCAGGAAACGTTCGTGCGGTTGTCGCAGGAAGGCGGCCGCCAACAAAGTTGGCTCGAAGGACTATTCGCCTCGCATCCGCCGTCCCAAGAACGCGTCGAGAGAAATAAGCAAACGGCGCAGCGTTTGGGACTCGGCGGCGAGCTCGGCGAAGAACGCTATGCCGCCCGAACCAAGACGCTGCGGGAAGCCAAGCCCGCTTACGACAAGTACGATCAGGCGCTGGCCGCCGCAAGCAAGAAGGATTACGCGACTGCCAAGTCGCTCGCCAACGAAGCGGTCAAAGCGCTGCCGCGCGAAGCGCGCTTCCACGAGCTACTCGGCCAGCTCGCACTTGCCGAGAAACAACCGCAAGCCGCGCTACCGTATTTCGACAAGGCGATCCAGCTCGATCCCAACTATTTCTCGCCGTATCTCGGCGGCGGCGTTGCGCAATATCAGACGGGCAACAAGGCCAAAGCCGAGGAATGGTTGACGAAGAGCTCGCAGCTCCTGCCGACGGCACCAGCTGCGTACTACTTGGGCAACATTGCTCGCGAACGCGGCGATCGTACTCGCGCGATGGAGTACTTCCGTGCGGCTGCAAGCTCGAACAGCGAGATCGGACAGCTTGCCGCAGCGGAGTTCGTGCGTATGGATCTTCCGCAGAATCCCGGCAACTACGTCGCCACGAGCGGTCAATACGATGCGCAGGGACGTCCCATTCTCGTCATCCAGAACAAGTCGCCGGTGGCGTTGACGAACATTCAGGTCACGCCGTTGCTCGTGGATGCAAACGGGCGAATTCTTCAGCAAGGCGCACCGGTGCGCGTGAACCGCACGCTGCGCTCCGGAGAACAGATTGCAGCCGATGCGGGTCTTGCGAACCTGAGCCCGCAACAATTGCCCTACGTTCGATTCCGGGTCGACGCGGCAAGCGTGGCGCAGTGACCGCAACGTTTTTTGCTCGCGATGCCGACGTGTCACGAAAACTAAGTTCGCGCCATGCAAAATCTCACCGACATCGCGATCTTCGTCAAAGTCGTCGAGCTCTCCAGCTTCACGGCCGCAGCCGAAGCGCTGGAAACCTCGCAGCCTGTCGTCAGCAAGGCGGTCACGCGCCTCGAAGAAAAGCTCGGTGCGCGTCTCTTGAATCGCACGACGCGGCGGTTGAGCCTCACCGAGGCCGGATCAGAGCTCTACCGGCGCAGCGCACGGGCGCTGAAGGAAATCGAAAATGCCGAGCTCGAAGTCGCGCGATTTCAAAACGAGCCGCGCGGAACGCTGCGGATCTCCGCGCCGATGTCGTTCAGCATCTTGCAGCTCGGACCGTTCATTCGCGAGTTCCTGGATCGTCATCCGCACATCTCGGTCGAGCTCAATCTGAGCGACCAGCGCGTCGATCTGATCGAGGAAGGCTACGATCTCGCGATCCGAATCGGACGACTCGAAGAGTCGAGTCTCGTCGCCCGCAAGATCACGACGTGCCGGCAGATCCTGTGCGCATCGCCAGCTTATCTCGCCAAACACGGCACGCCGACACGCCCGGAAGACTTGCTCGAGCACAATTGCATTCTTTATTCGTTGCTGCTCACGCCGCGCGAGTGGCGTCTGACCGATCGCAACGGCGAAACGCACGTCGTACCGGTGAACGGCACGCTGCATTCCAACAACGGCATGCTCAATAAAGCGGCCGCGCTTGCCGGGCTGGGCATCGTGCTCCTGCCGACGTTTTATATCGACGATGCCCTCAAAGAAGGTGCGCTGAAGCCGGTGTTATGCGATTTCCGTCCACCGGAGCTTTCAGTGAACATCGTCTATCCGGAGCGGCGCAATCTGATGCCCAAAGTGCGCACCTTCATCGATGCGTTTGCGGCAAGGTTCGGCCCGAATCCGCCCTGGGAAAAAGACTGCCCGCTCGAATGACGTGACCGCAGTTGCAGCACGAACCGTTCATGCACCACAAAAGAAGCACACGCAGGTGCAATCGCACCGAAGTAGCGCATGAACACGGACGAAACCCCGTAACTCTTTGATGCAGCGAGTGGCACTGCACTTGCATCGAGCAGCCGGGTCTCATGGAGCGATACATGATCGAGCGCAACGCGCGCTTCGAGCGACTCAATCTGTTCACGATTCGAGTGCACCCGCCTCGAGCGGACACAGCCTCTTTCGTGTCGTCCTTCTCGCGATGGCGCCGTAGCCCATCGCTACTTCAACAGTCGGGCAACCGTCGGACGGCCATCGCTCCCTGAACCAATCGTCCCTGCCGCTCCAACGTCGGGCGCGGTACTACCGTGGGGATGCGAAGTCGCATCCAGGCTTCGTCATTGGAGCTCGCACGGTGGCGCGCACCCGCCGCCGTGAGCGTCAGAGGAAAACAATGTCAATACGACAGCGATTGGTCGTCGTCGGCAACGGAATGGTCGGTCAGCGCCTGCTGGAGCGGCTGGTTGCCGAGCATCACGAATTCGACATCACCGTATTGTGCGAAGAGCCGCGTCCGGCCTACGACCGCGTTCAGCTCTCCGCATTGTTCGCGGGTAAGAGCAAAGAGGATCTCGCGCTCGCCGACGAACGATTCTTTCTCAAGCACGGCATCGGCCTGCAGCTCAACGAAGCTGCCGTTGCAATCGATCGCGCCGCGAAAACGATCGCCACGTCGCTCGGCAACACGGTGCCCTACGACAAGCTCGTGCTTGCTACCGGCTCCTCGCCGTTCGTTCCGCCGATTCCGGGTCGCGACCGGGAGCACTGCTTCGTCTATCGCACGATCGACGACCTCGACGCGATCCGCGCGGCAAGCAGACACTGCAAGAGCGGCGTCGTTATCGGCGGCGGACTGCTCGGTCTCGAAGCCGCCAAAGCGCTCAAAGATCTGGGTCTCGAAACGCACGTCGTCGAACTGGCGCCGCGCCTGATGGCTGTCCAAGTGGACGAAGGCGGCGGACGCATCCTGCGCCAGAAAATTCTCGAGCTCGGCGTCGGCGTGCACACCAGTAAGCAGACGATCGAGATCGCCGCCGGCGCACAGGCGCAGCACAAGCTCGTGTTCGCCGATGGCACCGAGCTCGAAGCCGACCTCGTCGTGTTCTCTTCGGGCATCCGGCCGCGCGACGAGCTCGCGCGCAACTCAGGTCTCGCTGTCGGCGAGCGCGGCGGCATCGTCATCGACGACCGTTGCCGCACCTCGGATCGCGACATCTACGCCATCGGCGAATGTGCGCTCTGGAACGGCAGAATTTTCGGGCTCGTGGCGCCCGGCTATCAAATGGCGCAAGTGTGCGCCGCGCAACTTCTGGGCCGCGACACGCCGATCTTCACCGGTGCCGATTGCAGCACCAAGCTCAAGCTCCTCGGTGTGGACGTTGCCTCGCTCGGCGACGCGCACGCGGCGTACGCAGGATCGCGCGCCTACACGTTCGTCGACGAGCGCAAACAGATCTACAAGAAGCTCGTCGTGAGCGAGGACGGCACGCGGCTGCTCGGCGGCATCTTGATCGGCGACGCAGAAGACTACGGACTGTGGCTGCAAATGATGCTCGACGGCACGAAGTTGCCCGAGCAGCCCGCCGACATGATTCGGCCGCCGCGAGACGGCCAACGAAGCAAGGCAACGGGTGTCGCCGCACTCGCCGCGAGCGCCCAGATCTGCTCGTGCAATAACGTGACGAAAGGAGCGATCTGCGATGCCATCGAGGCGGGCTGCACGACACTCGGTGCCATCAAGCACGCGACGAAAGCCGCCTCCTCGTGCGGCGGCTGCGCGTCGCTCGTCTCGCAGATTCTCAAGGCCGAGCTCGCAAGTCGCGGCGTCGCCGTCAGCAATCACCTCTGCGAGCACTTCCCGTACTCGCGCCAGCAGTTGTTCCATTTGATCAAGATCGGCGAGCTCAAGAGCTTCTCCGCCGTGCTCGAGCGACACGGGCGCGGGCTCGGCTGCGATATCTGCAAGACGACGATCGCATCGATCCTCGCCTCGTGCTGGAACGAGTTCGTGCTGAAGCGCGATCAAGCGGTGCTGCAAGACACGAACGATTACTTTCTCGCCAACATGCAAAAGGACGGGACGTATTCGATCGTACCGCGCGTGCCCGGCGGCGAGATCACGCCCGACAAGCTCATCGTTCTCGGACAAGTGGCGAAGAAATACGGGCTCTACACGAAGATCACCGGCGGCCAACGCATCGATCTGTTCGGCGCGCAGGTGCATCAGCTGCCGCTCATTTGGCGCGAGCTGATCGATGTCGGTTTCGAGTCCGGACACGCCTACGGCAAGGCGGTGCGCACGGTCAAATCGTGCGTCGGATCGACCTGGTGTCGTTACGGCGTGCAGGACAGCGTCGGCTTCGCGATCGAGCTCGAGAATCGCTACAAGGGCCTACGCGCACCGCACAAGTTGAAATTTGCCGTCTCCGGCTGTGCACGCGAATGCGCCGAGGCGCAGAGCAAGGACGTCGGCGTCATTGCAACCGAAAAGGGGTGGAATCTCTATGTCTGCGGTAACGGCGGCATGAAACCGCGACACGCGGATCTGCTTGCAGCGGACCTCGATCGCGACACATTGATCCGTTACATCGACCGCTTCTTGATGTTCTACATCCGCACGGCCGATCGACTGCAGCGCACGTCCGTCTGGCTCCAGAACCTCGAGGGCGGCATCGAGTACGTCAGGCAAGTCGTGATCGAAGACGAGCTCGGCATTGCCGCCGAGCTCGAAGCCGACATGGCGCGCGTGATCGATACCTACGAATGCGAGTGGAAGAAAGCGATCAACGATCCAGCCACGCTGCGCCGCTTCCGTCATTTCGTCAACAGCGATCGAACGGACGACAATGTCGTCTTCATCGAAGAGCGCGGCCAGATCCGCCCGGCAACTCGCGAAGAGCGACAGCAACGGCGTCGGGAGGCGGTATGAAGACGAACGCCTGGCACTTCATCTGCGAGCTCGACGAAATCCTGCCCGACGGCGGTGTCGCGGCGCTGATCGAGGGGAAACAAATTGCCGTTTTTCGTATCGACGACACCGTACACGCGATCTCGAACTTCGACCCGCACAGTGAAGCGAACGTCCTGTCGCGCGGCATCGTGGGCGACGTCCAAGGCGAGCCGGTCGTCGCATCGCCGATTTACAAGCATCACTTCAGTTTGATCACCGGCCGCTGCCTCGAGGACGCCGATAAGTCGGTGCCCGTGTATCCGGCACGCGCGAGCGACGGTCGCGTATGGGTGAAGAGCGAGCCGGCACGCCGCATCGCGCGCACGCGCAAGCTCGTCGTCGTCGGCAACGGCATGGCCGGCATGAAGGTCGTCGAGGAGCTGCTCGAAATCGCGCCGAAGGCCTACGACATCACGGTGATCGGCGCGGAACCTCATCCGAACTACAACCGTATTCTGCTATCGCCGGTTCTGGCCGGCGAAAAGCGCGTCGACGAAATCATTCTGAACTCGCTCGACTGGTACCGCGAAAAAGGCGTGACGCTCATCGCCGGCGATCCGGTCATCGCGATCGACCGACGCAAGCGCACCGTGCGCACGCAAGGCGGTATCGAGCTGCCCTACGATCGCCTGCTGCTGGCGACCGGCTCGAAGCCGGTCATCCTGCCGGTTCCGGGTCGCGATCTCGACGGCGTCGTCACGTTTCGCGATCTCGAGGACGTCGATGCGATGCTCGAAGCGGCGCGCACACATCGCAAAGCGGTCGTCATCGGCGGCGGATTGCTCGGCTTGGAGGCCGCAAACGGACTCATGAAACAAGGCATGGACGTCACCGTCGTTCACATCTTCGACACGCTGATGGAACGGCAGCTCGATCGCGCAGCGGCAGCGCTGTTGCAGGAATCGCTCGAGCAGCGCGGCATGAAGTTCAAGATGCCGGCGAAAACGGTCGAGCTGCGCGCAGTGGCGAGCCCGGCAAACGGCTCCACGCGCGCGCGCGTCGGTTCCGTCCATTTCGAGGACGGCAGCATGCTCGAAGCGGATCTCGTCGTCATGGCCGCAGGTATTCGCCCGAATGTCGATTTGGCGAAAGCGGCCGGACTTCGATGCGATCGCGGCGTGCTCGTCAACGACACGATGCAAACCTTCGATCCCAGCATCTATGCCGTCGGCGAATGCGTGCAGCATCGCGACAGCACCTACGGTCTCGTCGCACCGCTGTTCGAACAGGCACGCGTATGCGCAACGCACCTGGCCGAGTTCGGCATCGGTCGCTACACGGGCTCGATCGTCTCGACCCAATTGAAAGTCACCGGCATCGATGTGTTCTCGGCCGGCGACTTTCTCGGCGGACCGCGCAGCGAAAGCATGGTCCTGCGCGATCCGAAGCGCGGTATTTACAAACGTGTCGTGATCGAGGACGGAAAGCTGCGCGGCGCCGTGCTCTACGGCGATGTGAAAGACGGTCCTTGGTATTTCGAGTTGATGATGCAGGGGCGTGACATTGGACCGCTGCGCCAAACGCTGCTGTTCGGCGCCGAGTTTGCGACGCAATCGGGCACGTCGTGAGCGACGTCATTAGAACGACATGCCCCTATTGCGGGGTGGGCTGCGGCGTGCTCGCCTCTCGGAGATCGGACGGATCGTTCGAGATTGCCGGCGACCCGGATCATCCCGCGAATTTCGGTCGGCTGTGCTCGAAGGGCTCTGCGCTCGGCGAGACGCTCGGACTGCAAGGCCGTTTGCTGTATCCGCAGATTCTCGGCTCGCGCGTGTCCTGGGATGCGGCGCTCGATCACGTTGCCCGCGGCTTCAGACGAATCATCGAAACGCACGGACCGGGCGCGGTCGCACTCTATGTGTCCGGACAGCTCCTGACCGAGGACTATTACGTCGCAAACAAACTGATGAAGGGGTACATCGGCGCGGCAAATATCGACACCAACTCGCGTCTGTGCATGTCCTCGGCCGTTGCCGGCCACAAGCGCGCATTCGGCGAGGACATCGTGCCGGTCGAGTACGAAGATCTCGAGCTGGCGGATCTCATCGTACTCGTCGGCTCTAACACGGCGTGGTGTCATCCGGTGCTGTTCCAGCGCATTTCGGCGGCGAAACAACAGCGCCCGGATCTCAAGATCGTCGTCATCGATCCTCGGCGCACGGCAACCTGCGAGATCGCCGACCTGCATCTGCCGATTCGTGCCGGCACGGACGTCTGGCTCTTCAACGGTCTCTTCGCCTACTTGCATCAGCACGGCGTCGTGGACGAGCGTTTCGTAGACCAACGAACGGCGGGCTTGTCGCCAGCCTTGCTCGTCGCCGAGAACACAGCAGGCGATATCGCCGCAGTAGCGCAACGTTGCCGCGTCGATCCCAAGAGGCTTGCAGAGTTCTATGCGTGGTTCGCCGCGACCGAGAAGACGGTCACCGCGTTCTCCCAAGGCGTGAATCAATCCTCCGCAGGCACGGACAAGGTCAACAGCATCATCAATTGTCATTTGTTGACCGGACGGATCGGCCGGCCGGGCATGGGGCCGTTCTCGATCACCGGTCAACCGAATGCCATGGGCGGGCGCGAAGTCGGCGGACTCGCAAACATGCTCGCCGCGCACATGGAGCTGAGCGATCCGGAGCACCGCCGAACGGTGCAGTGTTTCTGGAACAGTCCCACGATTGCCGCCGAGCCGGGCTACAAAGCTGTCGAACTGTTCGATGCCATTCACGACGGACGCGTGAAGGCCGTGTGGATCATGGCCACGAATCCCGTCGTCAGCTTGCCGAACGCTCGCAAAGTCGAACAGGCGCTGCGCCGTTGCGAGCTCGTTGTCGTCTCAGATTGCGTCGAGCGCACGGAAACGACCGTATTTGCACACGTCTTGTTACCGGCTTCCGCATGGGGCGAAAAGGACGGTACGGTCACGAACTCCGAGCGGCGCATCTCACGACAACGTGCCTTCATGGCGCTACCCGGCGAAGCAAAACCCGATTGGTGGATCGTCAGCCAAGTCGCACGTCGCATGGGCTTTAGCGGCTTCGACTATTCGAGCGCGTACGAGATCTTCCTCGAGCACGCGCGTCTCTCCGCGACCGACAACGATGGTCGACGCGCCTTCGATATAGGAATGCTGGCGCAGCTCACACACGCCGAGTACGACACGCTCGGTCCCATTCAATGGCCGGTGCAGAGCGACAAGTCGGCGCGCACACGAATGTTTGCGGACGGCCGTTTCTTTCATCCGGACGGCAAAGCGCGCTTCGTTGCGATATCGCCGCGCCCGCCTGCGCATTCGACGGACGAGGAGTATCCGCTCGTCTTGAACACCGGACGTATTCGCGATCAATGGCACACGATGACGCGCACTGGCAGCGCACCGCGCTTGACCGCACATTCGCCGGAACCGTACGTCGACATGCATGCGCAAGATGCGATGCTCGCAGGCGCGAAGCCCGGCGAGCTCGTGCGCGTCGCGACGCGCTGGGGCTCGCTCGTCGCACGCTTGCGCGTAAGCAATGAAATGCCGCGCGGCATGATCTTCGTTCCGATCCATTGGAGCGCACCGTTCTCTTCCGACGCGCGCGTGGGTTCGCTCGTCAATCCCGTGGTCGATCCGATTTCCGGCGAGCCGGAGCTCAAGCACACGCCGGCGCGCGTTTCGCCGTTTCTCGTGAGCTGGCATGGATTCATTCTGTCGCGCGAACCGCTTACCGATCTGGATGTCACGTGGTGGACGCTCGCGCGCGGCGAACAGTTCTTGCGTTACGAGCTTGCAGGCCGCCGCGTGTACGGCGATTGGTCGCGCTGGGCACGACGATTGATGAAGACCGAGAGCGAAGAGTTGGATTGGATCGAATATTCGGATCCGAGCGCCGGCGCTTATCGTGCAGTCGCGCTGCGCGACGAGCGCATCGTGCTCTGCATTTTCATTTCGCCGCGTCCGGACCTGCCGTCGCGGACATGGCTTGCGAGTCTCTTCGCGCGCTCGCGCATCGACGATACCGAACGTCGCGGTTTGCTCGCCGGTCGTCCCGCTTCAGCCGAAGCGGACCAGGGCCCGATCGTCTGTTCGTGTTTCGGCGTCGGACGCAAACAGATTTGCGATGTCATCCGCGATCACGGTCTCACGACGACGCTTCAAGTCGGACAGCATTTGCGCGCCGGTACGAACTGCGGCTCCTGTGTGCCGGAAATCAAGACATTGCTCGCGGAGACCGCGAGCAACGCAAGGCTGAAGGCCGAAGGCTGAAGACAGAAGTGCGCGGTGCGCCCATCACCGCATTCCTTCGGCGATCAGGCCCAAAAAAAGAGGCGGCAGTGCCGCCCTCCTTCAGCCTTCAGCCTTCAGTCTTCAGCCTAAAGAAGAAGGGGCGGCTTTCGCCGCCCCCCAATCTCAGAACGTCTTGCGGAAGCCCAGCTTGATCGTACGACCGAGCGGCTGACCCGTCACCGGGTCGTAGTTCAGCTCGGAGCGAACGAACGACGGATCTTCGTCGAAGATGTTCTCGATCGTTGCCGCCAGGGTCATGTTCGACGGCAGCTCGACGCGATAGGTCACGTTGTGAAGCACTCGCGACTCGATGATTTTTCCGTTCGGGCTGTTCGCTGTGAAGATGTTGGCCAGCGTGAGATCGCCGCGCTGAATACCGTCGCGTTGATCGCGGTATTGGTCGACGAAGTTGGCCGTCCAACGCACGTTGTGCCGACCGGCGCTGAAGTCGAGGTAGCCCTGCGCACGCCACTCGGGCAGCGGATACAACGACGTACCGAGGTTGTAGTAACCCACGCCGTCGAAGCCCGGCTCCAGAACCACGCCGTTGCGAACGAGCGTCTCGGTTTCGAACTTGTGAATCCAAGTGCCGCTTGCGCCCACAACGAGCGTGCCCGGACCGACATCGAAGGTGTAGTCCATCGTGATGTCGACACCGTCGTTCTTCTGGCCCGCGCCGTTGATCGTTTGCACGTTGACCTGCAGGAGGTTGCTGATCGAGCACGTGTCGCCGGCGAATACGAACCGTTCGGCGAGGAACGCCGGATCGACCTCCGCACAGCGATTGTCCGCATCGTTGGCCGTCGGGAAGACGACGGCAGCAATACGGGCTGCGGGCTCAGCCATGAGCATCTTGTCGAAGTCGAAGCTCCAATAGTCGACCGTTGCCCGGAAACCGCCCGCGTTCACAATGAAGCCCGCGCTCCACTGGAACGACTCCTCGGGCTTCAAGTTCGGATTGCCGGCCAAGCGGACTGCGCGGCTCGCACCGTAGATCTGGCTGAAACCGATCGCAGAATCGTCGACGAGCTGCGTCTGACCCGGCGCACGGAACGTCGTGCTCGCTGCGGCGCGGAACGCAAGCTGATCGATGATCTGCCACTTGAGCGACAACTTCGGATCGAAGCTGGATCCGCCCTTGTTGCCGTAGTCCTCGTAGCGCGCAGCAACTTGCATGTTCAACGAGTCGCTGACGGGCAGGCTGAACTCGACGAACCCTGCATAGACGCCGCGATCGAGATCCTGCGGCGCGTAGGTCGACAGGAAGTTGAACGGACTCTCGCCGAACGGCGTGCAGTCCATGGCGCCCGTGATCGGCGTATCCGGACACGGCGTCACGTCGCGATTGCTGATCGGCGTGTTCCAGTTTTCGATCCACGTGTGCCGATACTGCACGCCAGCCGCCCATCCCATTTGGCCGCCCGGCAACGAAATCGGCAACTCGCCGCTCAACACCGTGTTGAATTCGGCCAGATCGACCGTGTCCTTGTCCGTCATCGGGACTTCCATCCACCGGATGACTTCCAGCGAGTTCGCAGCGCCCGCCACATAGTTCGGGTTGGCAACACCCGTGCGGGTGGTCGGGAACGCGTTCGAGAACGGGTTGTACCACAAGCATCCGTTCTGACCCGGCTGCGCCGTGGGCGACGGCCAATCGCAGTTCGGGCCGCCGAAACCGCGCAGCGCGAGCTGCAACCGGCCGGTGAGGATGTCCACTTCATGACGTTGCACTTCGCTGGTCGAGTAGCTCAACGAAGTCGTCAGGTTCACGCTGCCGAGCTGACCGGTGAGCTCCGCCGAGACGCGTCCGGCTTCGCGATCGAACGCATAACGCGGCGTGCCGTCCGCGGCGTTCGGGCTTCCCGTCGTCAAGAACGGTCTCCAAGCGAAGATCTGGATGAACGTTCCGAGAGCGGTGGCAGGCACATACCCGCCGCCCGGCGCGAAGGCGCCCTGGAAGCCGGGGTTCGTCATCGGAACGTAGAAGAAGCGCGCGCGCCGCGGATCGTCGAACACCGACAGGTCCACGGTGCTGCCGTACACGGTTTCCGTGATTCTGCGAATCGGCGCATAGGACGGCGAGGCGCTCGCATTCGGCACCTTCGTCTTGCCGTACACGGCCTCGAGCTTGAGCGAGAACGTATCCGAGAGATCGAAGTTCGCGCTCGCGAAGGCTTGATACGTGTCCTGCTCGTCGACGATGTTCTCCCAAACGCTGAACTGTCCGACGCACTGGTTGGTGACCGGATCGAACGTGCCGCCGAAGAACTGACAGCCCGGGTCCGGCCGATTGACCGGATCGAATGCCAATCCGGTACCGGTGGCCGTGAGGAAGCGGAAGTTGCCGGGATTGGACGCCGGGCTCCAACCGCCTTCGGGGTTCTCGAGGTACGGACGCACCGCCCAGTCGCGATCGATCGTGCGCAGTTGCGAGCGATGGAAATAGTTCGCGGCGAAGAAGAAATCGCCGCCTCCCCAGGTCGTGCCCCAGGAGAAGCCCGCGTTGTAATCGCCGTCGGAATCTTCGATGTGGCGATAATCGGCCGTCAACTCCAAGCCGTCGACGCGTTCTTTCGTGATGTAGTTGACGACACCACCGATAGCGTCGGAACCGTAAGTCGAAGCACCGCCTTCTTTCAGGATTTCGATACGTGCGATCGCATTGGCCGGCATCAGGTTGACGTCATCGCTGGCGAGCCGCTTGCCGTTCAACAAGACGAGCGTGCGGCCTTGTCCGAAACCGCGCAGATTGACGAAGGTACCGCCGGTCTGCGCCTGACCACGGCCAGGCATATGGCGATTCGTTTCGCCGACGATACCGTTCATCACCGTCACGGACTTGAGCATCTCGACCGGCGACGGCGCACCCTGCTTCTCCAACTCTTCCAGGGAAATCACGTCGACGGGCAGCGCAGCATCTTCGGCCGTACCGCGGATGTACGAACCGGTGACGATCACGATCTCGGCGATTTCGTCCGTCGTCTGCGCTTCCTGCGCGACAGTCGTCGTGACGGACGCTGCCAGGGCGCCTGTCGCGAACAGAATGCGATGAATGCTCGCTCTCAACTTTGAACTCATGGAACCCCCAAAAAGACGGCTATTACGCCGGGCTAAATCAAGTGCCTCGTCGATGAGGCGTTTCGAAACGGGTTGGAACGCCATCGATGGCTGGCGTCTGTGCCGAGATTAGGTGCAGCGGAGCGACCCATACGCTGACAAGCGTGGCTCGCATAGCGGAATGCTAAAACCAATCCGACATCCTCAGCCCTGTGGTGTCTCGGCAACAAGGACCACTCGATCACAAAATTTACCGAGGACGGCCTTGTACTTGAGACGCGAAGTTTAGGTCAAGAAGCCGTGTGTAAAAAAACACGGCAGGGATTATCTGAGGCGTTTATTGTTTCGAACTGCGAAAACAGTCGCGATTTGAGATCGAAGAGCAGAACGCAAACGTCAAGAACGGTTTGCCGGCCTGCGTGCCCCTTAGAGCACCAAACTCGCGCACTGACGAACAATGAGACCGACTCCTGATCCCCGTTCCGGGAATTCCTGGATCGATCGAAACTTCGACACAGTGCGCAGATTGCTCGCCCGCAGCCCTATTCCTGTTTCGGCCCCAGCGCGTTCTCGAGCGTAGTCGTCAACGGCTTCATGAAATACGAGTCCTGCGGCATGAAGCGCACTTCGACCGAGCGTTTTTCGAGCGCTTCTCGCACGACCGGTCCGACTGCCGCGACTGCTGTGCATTCGAGCGCACGACGCACGAGATCTTCCGGACCCACGGCAAACAAGCGCTCGACTTGCGCGGCGCTTGTGAACGCAATGGCGTCGACGGCCCCGCGCGCCATGGTCTCGAGCAGCGAGCGCACCGCCGCATCGTCCGCGGCATCGGCATAGACATACGGCGCAACCGTCGTTACGTGCGCCCCCGCTTTGCGCAAGAAATCGGTCAACGGCAGATTGGGCTCGGACCCGTAGAGCTGAACTGCAATGCGGCGGCCCGCGAGATCCTCGGATCGCAACGCTGCGATCACGCCTGCGGTCGTCGGCTCTGCGGCTGCAATATCGGGCTTGATCCCGAGCTCGCGCAGCACTCTCGCCGGCTTGGGTCCGCGCGTGATCTTGCGGATACGCGTCAGCTCGAGAATGAAGCCGTCACGCAGTTCCGGCTCGTGCTGATCGATGCACGACAACAAACGCCGCAGTCCTTCGCCGGTCAGCAGAATCAGATCATCGAAGTTGCCGGCATTGAAGCGGCGAATCCATTCGAGCACCGGCCGCGGATCGGGCGCATCGCGAATCGCAACGAGCGGACAACGCAGCACTCGCGCGCCGCGTCGCTCCAGCATCGCAGCAAATAGATCGAGCTCCCGCGTTTCGGGAACGGCAATCGTGCGACCGGATAGCGAGGACATATCGGGCTACGGGCTACAAAGACGCGAACGCGCGGCGTACTACAGCCTACAGTCTACGGTCTACAGCCTGCGAGATGCGCAGCCACTCCCCGGTCGACACGAAAGATGTCTGACTGTTTGCCTCGTCATCACGCATGGCTCGAGCCAAGGCATCGTCGAACAAGACGGTCCTGTTCCTGCCCTCTTCCTTCGCGCGATAGAGCGCGACATCCGCCCTTCGCAGAAGCACGGCCAACGGCACTTCCGCCGAACGGCTCGAAGCCACGCCAGTGCTGGTCGTGGGTCGTACTCGATCGAACACAGCCTCCTTGCTGGTCGCCAAACCGCGATGAATGCGGTCCGCGACCGACAGCGCGTCTTCGGCCGTCGCACCGGCAAGCAACGCGGCGAATTCCTCGCCGCCGTAACGACAGATCAGATCGTTCTCGCGCAAGATACCGCGCACGATGCGGGCGAAGGCCTTGAGCACCTCGTCGCCGATCATGTGGCCGTGCGTGTCGTTGATCGACTTGAAGTGATCGAGGTCGAAGAGCAGCACGGCGTAATCGTTTCGTCGCGCGCCGGCAGTTGCGGATATTTCCTCCACGCGCTCGGTGAACTCCCGCCGGTTCAGCAATCCTGTCAAAGAATCCTCCGTAGCCAGTCGATGAGCAGTGCGAAGTGCGCGCTCCTTCGCGATCGAGGAAAGACTGAGGCTGGCCACGACGATCATGAGCGTCAGAAGGATGGCGGAATTGGCCGGACCGAGAATCGTCAGGAAAACAGGATGCTCGGTGCCGAGCACGACCAAGCCGATTGCCCTTGCCAGATACCACACCGAATTGATCGCGCACACGGCGGTTAACACTTTGGCGTGCACGAGCGGCGGCTCGTCGACGCCGCCGCGCCAGAATTCCAGGCCTGCAAGCGCAGAGAACGCGCTGAAAGATAAGAAGAAGGGCAATGCCCCCGTCCATTCTCCGGCGGGTGCGGCAACTGCCCAGACGCCGACCATGATGAAGACCGGTACAAGGAATGCGATCTTCAAAGGCAGCGATCGTCCGTTGACGCTCCTTGCGCCAACCCAGGTAAGCGCGACGGTCAGTGTCGCCACTGCATTGCCCGCAGCGTAGGCCCAGACCCAGTCGCTGCGCTCCGCGAGAAGGTAGAAGATGGCCGCGCACGGGGCGCTCAGGAAGGCGCCCGCGAACCACACATAGAACGGCGACTTCGCGGTCCGCGGTCCGACGAGAAACATCAGGCCGCAGGCGCACGAAACGAGGTGTGACACCAGAAGGAGCGTGGGCAGGTGAAGTTGCATCGCTCAGGAGCCGTCACGGGCCGGCAGTGAGAACCGATTCGCCGCTCATCGTGATGGGCGGCGGCTGCAGGCTTGCTGATGGTTTATCGGCCGAGAAAAACGGCGCTTGAATTGTCGTGCGAGGGACTTGCCTGACCTGCCCGCGAGAGGCGGGCGCAGATCTTGAAGGGCTCTGGGCTCTGGTCGGGAGGCGAAGCAGAGCGCGACGCTTCGAGTTCGCAGGCTTCAGACGACAGCCAGGCACGCCAACGCGCGCTCAACCTTCAGTCTTGAGCCCTGCAGCCTTCAGCCTTCGGTCTACAGCCTTGGGAAGTTGGCGCGCCCGGCCAGATTCGAACTGGCGACCTTCGGCTTCGGAGACCGACACTCTATCCAGCTGAGCTACGGGCGCGTGCATTTCCTAAACGTGACTCTCGAGCATCCCTGCAGCGGGTTCCAGCCCGTACATCCATGTACGGTCGTTCACGCGGTCCGAAGACACGTTAAGTGTCTTCGGAGAGACACCCGCGCTCACCCAGCTGAGCCAGGGGTGCGCGAGGAGGCGGCGATCTTAAGCAAGTACCCCCAATGGCGCCACTCCGGGCTAGAGCCTATCTCAAAACGTCATGAGCGGCCGCGGGTCGGGTAGTGAGGAGCGCAGGATCCGCAGTGTGTGGAATCCACGAGGAATCCGAGCACCACAGACGCGCCGGTACCGGTCGAGGGCTACCTGCGGGGGCGCAGTGGCTTTGCGATAGGCTTCTAGTACGTTCCGGCCGAAATCGGTGCCGATGGCACGTGTCAGAAACCTCGAACGTGCCGCGGCGCGGCTGACCGACTGCCATCCCGCCGCTATACTTGCGCGCCTATTTTGGACCCCGCTTCCGATTGGAGCCGCTGTGACTGCAGAGCACGATAGAAAGTTCTTCGACACGTTCATGCTCGTTCTGGGCGTTCTGATTTTCATCGCCGCCGGCCTCTACGTCCTGGCGCGGACGCTCGCCTCCAATACGCAGGAGCAGCACGTGCTCACCGATCCTGCGATTCGCGCCGCAGCCGAGGAGCGCATTGCTCCCGTGGCAAAGGTGGCCGTCGCAGGGCAGGACAATTCGGCGCTCGCTCCGAAACCGGCTGAAGCTCCGGCAGCCGCGAAGGCCGATCTCGGCGGCGAGGAGGTCTTCAATACAGCTTGCGTCGCCTGCCACGGCGCCGGAATTGCGGGAGCGCCGAAGCATGGCGACAAAGCTGCCTGGGCGCCGCGCATCGCGCAGGGCATCGAGACGCTCTACAACCACGCGATCAAGGGCTACCAAGGCTCGGCGGGTTTCATGCCGGCGAAGGGCGGACGCACCGACCTGTCCGACAAGTCGGTCATGAATGCCGTCGACTACATGGTGGCCGGCTCGAAGTAACTCACCTCGACTTCACGCCCGCCGCGATCCCAATCGGCGGGCTGCCTGCCGGCATTGCGGCACGCACCCGATCGAAACGCCGCAATCCCATCGCTTCACTGACATGTTCGGTACCGATCTCGCGGGCTCCCGCGAGATCGGCGATCGTGCGCGCGAGCTTCAGGATTCGGTGATGCGCACGAGCGGATAGACCGAGCGCCGCGACACCGCGCTCGAGTAATGCACCCGCCGAGGCATCCAATTGGCAGTACCGCTCGATTTGCCGCGCCGACAATCGCGCATTCAGCATGCCTTGGCGTTCGAGCTGAATTTCCCGCGCTTTGGCTACGCGCGCAGCGACGGTCGCGCTCGATTCGATTGCGCTCGTCGGCGTCTTGAGAACCTCGGGCGGCACGCGCGGCATCTCGATCTGTATGTCGATCCGATCGAGCAACGGCCCGGAAATGCGCGACCGATAGCGTTGAACGCTTTCCGCTGCACAACGGCAACGTCCGCTCGGATCGCCGAGATAACCGCATGGACATGGGTTCATGGCGGCAACCAGCTGGAACGCCGCCGGAAACTCAGCCTGGCGCGCCGCACGCGAGATGACGATGACGCCCGTCTCGAGCGGCTCGCGCAGCACTTCGAGCACTCTGCGATCGAATTCGGGCAGCTCGTCGAGAAACAGCACGCCGTTGTGGGCGAGGGAAATTTCGCCGGGACGCGGCACCGAGCCGCCGCCCACGAGCGCCGTCGCCGAGGCCGTGTGATGCGGAGCGCGAAAGGGCCGTGCCCGCCACTGCGTCAGATCGATGCGCGCACCGACGACGCTGCGCACGGCGGCGCATTCGAGCGCTTCGTCTTCGCTCAACGGCGGCAACAGGCTAGGCAGCCGCTGCGCCAACATGCTTTTGCCCGTACCAGGTGGGCCAAGGAGCAGCAGGTTATGCTGCCCAGCCGCTGCAATCTCGAGCGCGCGTTTGGCGTGACTTTGACCGCGCACTTCGTTCAAGTCGGGCAGATCTACCGGAACGAACGACGGTGTCGAGCCGCAGACGAAAGGAATGCGTCGCGCGCCGCTGATGTGTCCCGTGACGTGAAGCAAGTGCTCGGCAACGGCAACCGAACAGTTCGACACGAGCCTGGCTTCATCCGCATTCGCTGCCGGCACGACGATGGAATGACCGGCCCGTTGTGCAGCGATGGCCGCCGGCAGCATGCCCCGCATCGGGCGAATCTCGCCGCTCAACGACAGCTCGCCGTACAGCTCGCAACGCTCGAGCTTGCCCGGCAACTGTTCCGAGGCCAGCAGGATCGCAATGGCGATCGGAAGATCGAAACGTCCGCCTTCCTTCGGCAAATCCGCGGGAGAGAGATTGACGGTGATGCGGCCGTCGGGGAAGTCGTAGCCGCTGTTGCGAATGGCGGCTCGCACGCGGTCCTTACTTTCCTTCACGACCGCTTCGGGCAAACCGACGATCGTGAATGCGGACAGGCCGCTGCCGATGTCGGCCTCGACATTGACGAGGGGAGCGTTCATGCCGTGCTGCGCACGGCTCCATACCGATGCCATGGCCATCCTTGGTCTCTCCTGACAGTTCCTTGTTGAGCGGGAGCGCTGCTCCGCGCCTTCTACGCGGGCGCCAGTCTACCCGAGGCCTGCTCGCGAAGCGCTACGCGCTCAATTGGTCGACGACGTAGGCGACTTGCCGGCTTCCGCCTCGAGCGCAGCGACCTTGGCCTCGAGCGCCTCGAGTTTTTCGCGCGTCCGCCGGAGCACGCCAGCCTGGACATCGAATTCCTGCCGCGTGACCAGATCCATTCGCGCCAAGGCCGATTGCAGCACTGCCTTGAAGTTGTCCTCGAGGTCGCGCCGCATATCGGTCAGCCCCTGAGGTACCGCCGCAGAGAGTTTGCGGGCCAAGTCGTCGATGAATCGCGGGTCCATGAATGGAGCTCGTCAGATCGGATCGGCAGGACTCTAGAGGCCGTACCCCGACCTGGCAAGCCGTGCTCGACCGCGCCCGAACTGCACCCGTTTGTGCCGGCACACCCGCTCGTGCGGCTCGATTGCCCTGCTTCTGCTCCTCATTGACGCAAGTGCGCCAAACGAGCGCACCACCACAGTGCGCAAACAGTGCACTTCGAGCGGCGATCGCCCGTCACGCAACGCTTTAGTGCGTGGCACAGAAGATGCATTTCCGACCCGGCGCGGACCGATGCTCGACGATTTCGCAGAACTTCATCGGTTCGTGTTCACGATGTTCGGAGTCGCAATGCCATGAAGCTGATTACCGCGATCATCAAGCCGTTCAAGCTCGATGACGTCCGTCAGGCCGTCGCGGACATCGGCGTGCAAGGCATCACCGTCACCGAAGTTCAAGGATTCGGCCGGCAGCGCGGACACACGGAGCTCTATCGCGGCGCCGAGTACCGCGTCGATTTCCTGCCGAAGACGAAAGTCGAGCTGGCGGTCGACGACTCGATTGCCGAGCAAGTCATCGAAGCGATCACGAACGTGGCACGCACCGGAAAGATCGGCGACGGAAAGATCTTCGTCATCGATCTCGAGCAAGCAGTGCGGATTCGCACAGGGGAGACCGGTGTCGACGCAGTTTGAATTCCACCCACCCGCAGTCACCAAGAACATTTCTTCCGTAGGAGAGACGACCGTGAAAAGAGCCCTGTCAACGAGCCGAGTGCTCACTTACCTGTGGAGCGTGACGCTGCTCGCGTTCGCGCTCATCGGGCCGGACTTGAGCTTGGCTCAAGACGCGCCGATCGATGCGGAAGCGGCGGAAACGACGACAGCCGCGCTTGAGGCGGCACCAGCGGAGGAGGCGGCAGCCGCAGAAGAAGAAGCCACGCTCGACAGCGGCGATACGGCATGGATGCTCACTTCGACGGTGCTCGTGTTGTTCATGACGCTGCCCGGCCTGGCGCTCTTCTACGGCGGCATGGTTCGTGCGAAGAACATCCTGTCGGTGCTCATGCAGTGTATCGCCGTAGCGGGCCTGGCAACCGTCATATGGACGGTCTTCGGCTACAGCATGGCGTTCGACACGACAGGTATGGAAGCGGGCGTGCTCGGATTGAACTCCATCATCGGCGGATTCGATAAGGCGTTCTTCAGCGGCGTAACGCTCGAATCGCTGGTCGGCACGATTCCCGAATCGGTGTTCGCCACCTTCCAGATGACGTTCGCCATCATCACGCCTGCCCTCGTGGTAGGTGCGTTCGCGGAGCGCATGAAATTCTCGGCGGTGCTCTTGTTCCTCGGCCTGTGGATCACGATCTGCTACGTGCCGATGGTGCACATGGTGTGGAGCGGCGACGGCGCGCTGATGTGGGATTGGGGCGTGCTCGATTTCGCGGGCGGCACGGTGGTTCACATCAACGCCGGCGTTGCTGGATTGATCGCAGCACTCGTGCTCGGCAAGCGCACCGGTTATCCGACGACGGCCATGCCGCCGCACAACCTCGCGCTGACGCTCACCGGCGCTTCCATGCTCTGGGTCGGCTGGTTCGGCTTCAACGCGGGCAGCGCGCTCGCGGCAGGCCAGAGCGCGGGTATGGCGATGCTCGTCACCCAGATCTGCACGGGCACGGCAGCGCTCGCATGGATGGTCGCGGAGTGGGTCAAGCACGGTAAGCCGTCGTTGCTCGGCATCGCCTCGGGCGCGGTTGCCGGTCTCGTCGGTATTACGCCCGCAGCCGGTACGGTTGGACCTGCCGGTGCGCTCGTGATCGGTATCGCTGCCGGTGTGCTCGCCTTCATCTTCTCGACCTCGGTCAAGCGCGCGCTCGGCTACGACGACTCGCTCGACGTTTTCGGCGTCCACGGTATCGCCGGTATCGTCGGTGCGATTCTGACCGGCGTGTTCGCCTTCCCGTCCTTGGGCGGCGTGTGGGAGCCCGGCGAGGGCGCCACGATCGCGAGCCAGGTGTGGATCCAGACGAAGAGCGTGCTCTTCACGATCGTCTACACCGGCGTGCTCACCTTCGTGATCCTGAAGATCGTCGATGTGATCGTGGGGCTCCGCGTCACGTCCGAGCAGGAGCTCGAGGGCCTCGACCTCAGCCTGCACGACGAGCGGGGTTACAACCTCTGAGGAGCGTTACTGCCAGGTTCCCCCCAACCCTGGCATCGAGAGAACGGGCGCTTCGGCGCCCGTTTTCTTTTGGAGAATCCGGCGCCACGGGCAGCTTCGTGATCCAGTCCACAGTTGCAGCTTATGACAGACCCCGCTTTGGCGCCTTCCCGAGACCTCACTGCTACACTCCAGCAAGCCCTTCGCCTGCCTCTCAACGCGACGCAAGCTCTTGGAGCAATTGCGATTTACCGGGGCTCGGGGGCGTGGGGTTCGAGGCGCGGGACGCTGGTTTGGGAACGGAAGTGCGGTCGCTCATCGCCACCACAGACCACAACCGACGACCAACGGCCTCTTGATTTGGATGGAGCACGCCATGCGAACTGCACTGCTATCGACGCTCGCGCTCGCTGCCTACGCGCTTTCGGCGCACACAGCTCTTGCAGACGTCTACAAGTACACGGACGAAAAGGGCAACGTCTTCTACACGGACAAGCCGCGTACGCTGCCCGCCGAGCGCGTCGACGTGAAAACGCAAAAGACCGACCTGGTGGCGGCCGAGCGGCAGGCAGCCGAGCTGGAGCGCATGCAGGAGGCGGATCGCGCGCGTCGGGAAGCGGCGGCTTCGAAGGCGGATCAACGAGCTGCCGCCGAGCTGACGGCAAAAGACAAGGCCGAGCGTTGCTTGAAAGCGCGCGAGCGCTACGAGAACTATATGAGCAGCCCGCGCCTGTACGAGACGCTGCCCAACAACGAGCGCCGTTATCTGACCGATGCCGAGATCGACGCAGCGCGCAATTCGGCGCGCGCGGCCATGGAAGCGCTCTGCAATTAACCCCGCCGATCCGGGCGGCGACTTGATCGCCGCCCTGGGTTCTGTCACATAGAGCCAGCCGGCTGTGCGGCTCTTTATTCCGTTTCGATCGACGTGAACACATCAGTGGCGCCTGCGCGCGTAGGATTCATCGGTCTAGGCGCAATGGGCGTGGGGATGGCCAACAACCTGCACCGCGCCGGGATGCTGAAGGCCGTCTGGAACCGTACTGCCGAGAAGGCGCAGGAGCTCGCGGCACGAACCGGCGTGCACGCCGCAGCCACGCCCGATGAACTGGCCTCGCTCTGCGACACCATCGTGATGTGCGTTTCGGCCGACGCCGACGTGCTCGCGGTCATCGACGCGATCCTGCCCGCCGTCAAAGCCGAAACGCTCGTCATCGATTGCTCCACCGTCAGCGCCGACACGGCACGCACCGCAGCACACCGACTGCGAGCTCGCGGCGCCGATTTTCTCGATGCGCCCGTCAGCGGCGGCGTCGAAGGCGCGCGCGACGGCACGCTCGCCATCATGGTCGGCGGCGACGAACGCTCGTTCGAACGCGCACGGCCAGTGCTCGAAGCGATGGGTCGCACGATCACGCATTTCGGTCCGAGCGGATCGGGCCAAGCCGCGAAGGCCACGAATCAAATCATGTGCGCCGGAATCATTCAGGCCGTTGCCGAAGCGATGGCTTTCGCGAAAGCGCAGGATCTTCCGCTCGAAAAACTCATCGACACGCTCGGCAAAGGTGCAGGCTCGAGCTGGTATTTCGTGCACCGCGCGCCGAACATCGTGAAGAACAGCTATCCGGCGGGCTTCCGCGTCCGCCTTCACGAGAAGGATCTGCAGATCTGCCGCGCCATGGCCGCGCGCTTCGGCGTCCAGCTCCCGCTCGTCGAAATGACGCTCGTGCATTATCGGCGCCTGATCGAGCAAGGCCATGGCGACGAGGACATCTCGACTCTGTTCCGTCTCAAGGACGCCCTGTTCGCCCGGGCGCGCGATGCCAAAGACAGCTCATGATCGGCTGTGAGCGGTATGTGAATCCGGTGCTCACTTGATGCGCATGCCCGAACAGCGTTCGCCAACGCCAGCTTCGTTCCTGCCCGACTTTTGCGCCGCGCCCGCGGTGCTGGTCGTCGTGCTGATCGTCGAGCTCGTTGCGCTCACGATGACGATCGCACGGCAATCGTTGCAGCAAAATTTCTGGGTCGATCTTGCGGCAACATCGCTGTTCCTGTTGTGGATCGGCCTGGGATGCGCAGCAGTGTTGTGCCGCTCGCGAGCATGGCTAGCGAGCATGCCGCCGGGCCGCGCAGCTGCGATTGCGATCGCCATGCTCGTTGCCGTCGTCGGCATCGTGTCCGAGCTCGTCTACCAAGCCGGGCGTCTGGGCCGGTTCGATCTCTCGGCGGCGATGAACGTGTTTCCCACCGACCACGCCGGCTTCCTGTTGCGCAACATGGCCGTCGGCTTCATCGTGAGCGCGCTCGCCTTGCGTTATTTCTACGTGACCGCCGAATGGAAGCGCAGCGTCGAAATGGAAGCGCTCGCCCGCATCCACGCCTTGCAGGCGCGCATTCGCCCGCACTTTCTCTTCAACAGCATGAACACGATCGCCTCGCTCACTCGCACGGATCCAGCGCGAGCCGAGCAAGCCATCGAAGATCTCGCCGATCTGTTTCGCGCGAGCTTGCACGATGCGCACACGCAGATATCGCTCAAGGAAGAAATCGAGATCGCGCGCACGCACGAACGTATCGAACAGCTGCGCCTCGGCAATCGGTTGCGCGTCGAATGGGAGATCGACGGATTGCCGCTTCGAGCTCAAGTGCCTTGCCTGATCGTGCAGCCGCTGCTCGAAAACGCGGTCTACCACGGCATCGAGATGCTGCCGACGGGCGGCACCATTCACATTCGCGGCGAGCTCGTGCAGGATCGGATCGAAATCGAAGTACGCAATCCGGTGCTTGCGCAGCAAGGCTATCGAGAGCGTGAAGGCAACCGCATGGCACTCGAGAACATCCGTCAGCGCCTCGAGCTCGCCTGGCCCGGACGCGCATGGGTCGAAACGGCCCAAAGCGATGGGGAATTTCGTGCGAAGCTCATCTTTCCGTTTACCGAATCGCGACCGAGCGTCATTGGTTTATGAAAATACTGATCGTTGACGACGAACCTCCGGCGCGTGAGCGCTTGCGAAGCTTGCTTGCCGAAATCGGCGATTGCGAAATCATCGGCGAAGCCTCGAACGGCGAAGAAGCCCTCGAGCTCTGCAGCCAGTTGAAACCCGACGTCGTCCTCCTCGATGTGCGCATGCCCGGGATTTCCGGTCTCGAAGTGGCGCGTCACATCGATTCCTTGGCCGATCCGCCGGCGGTGATCTTCACCACGGCTTACGATCAATACGCCGTCGAAGCGTTCGAAACCGAAGCCGTCGGCTATCTGTTGAAGCCGGTACGCAAGGAGAAACTCGCTCACGCGCTTCGCCACGCCGCGCGCATTCCGCCGTCGCGACTGACGCGCATTGCGGAGTCGGCAGGATTCGAACAACGGCGCGAACGGATTTGCGCGCGGTTGGGCGATCAGCTGCGTCTGATTCCTGTCGAAGACATCTACTATTTCCTCGCCGACCAGAAGTACATCACGGTGCGTCACAAGGGCGGCGAAGACTTGATCGACGAATCGCTCAAGTCGCTCGCAGAAGAATTCTCGAACGATTTCATTCGTATCCACCGCAATGCGCTGGTCGCCGAGAAACAAATTTCGGCGGTCGAACGCACCGAAGACGGTCAATACGTGGTACGCGTGCGCGACTGCGGCGCAGTGCTGCAGGTGAGCCGCCGGCATGCCGCGGAATTGCTGAGAAGGATCCGCGGCGAGAGCTGAGGAGCGCGTTGTCGGCGCTCAGCGCAATAGCCTGGTCACTTGGCGGCCCGTTGCAATCAGGCCTGCGCTGCGCGAGGCGATCCGCAACAGTCGCTTCGGTCCGATCAAAGCGATGAGCGCAATCGCTCCGACGATCACGATCGGTTTCTTGGCAACCGCGCGTGCGGCCTGGATGCCGCGATCGATGCGGGCGAGCCGCATTTCGAGGTCCCTAGCCAGAAAGGCGAGCTGCTCGCGTTGCATCGCCGATTCGGCGAGCAAGGCTGCGCGGCGCCGTTCGAGCTCTCGTTCCCGTTCGCTCATGACTCGTGACGCAATCGATCGCGATCCTTCGCAAGCTCGGCAAGCGTGTTGCCGAGCATCGGCGGCTTGGATTTGAGCTTCGCTTGCAGCACGAGCACTGCCGCAACCGCAATCGCGACGAACACGGCGATCACCGCGAGCGCCGCCGCGATCCGATGCGTGTCCCAGAACACGAAGATCACCGTCAGCGCGGTCACGAACAGCGCCATCATGGCTGCGAACAGGCCGACGAAGGCCCAGAGCAACAGATGCGCGGCGCGCTGCACTTCCTCCTGCAGCTCCGTCGTAAAGAGCTGCAGCCGCGTATGGGCGACGCCGACCAGCGTGCTCAGAAGCCGACGCAGCGAATCGAACATCCCGCTCGTCGTGCCTGCATCGTTCATTTTCGGCGGGTACTCGTGCCTGTCGATGGCCATGGTCGGTCCGCTCAGCGGCGACCTAACAGCAAGCCCAAGAGCAAACCGACGCCTGCGGCGATGCCGACGGACTGCCACGGGTTCTCGCGCACATAGCCTTCGGTTGCGTTCGCCACGTCACGAGCGCGTTGATAGGCCTCGTCCTCGATCGCCGCGAGGCGGCTGCGCGCCTGGCGCAAGGACTCTTCCGCGCGCGCACGGATTTCTTGAATCCTCTCTCCCGTCTGTGCCGATGTCGCTCGAATCAGATCCTCGGCATCGCGAATGACCAGCTTCAGGTCTTCGACCAACTTATCGGTGCTCGGCGCGTGACTGTTCATAGGCTCTCCCGATTCAAGTTCATGACATTCCCGACAATTTGCGCATCGACAACCGATCGTAGCCTTCGGGCTCGACGCTCAGCAATCGAACTCGGTTCGAATCGACAACGGATCCACCGCCGCCTTCTCACCGCAAGCGTTACACATCCGCCCGTTAAATGGGCTCACGGCTTCCCACGCCAAATACGTGGGATCCCTCACGGGTGCTAGCATTCGCAGTCTGGAAACCCAGGAGCGACTTCACCGATGGATACGCCCCCGCCGCCGCCTCCGCGCCTACGGACTGACGACCGGTTCTACGCCCGATCGTTTGCCCTGGCCGTCACTGCGGCATTGGGGATTGCGCTCTATCGCATTGTCGAGCCGTTCCTGGGACCGATTACCTGGGCGATCTTTCTCGCCTTCCTCGTCCACCCCCTGCACGTCAGGTTGACGCGCAAGCTGCGCGGACGCGCGCAGTGGTCGGCGCTCCTGCTCACGGTGCTCGTCTTGATCGTGTTCCTGGGTCCGCTGACGGCCTTGAGCGCTGCGTTCGCCGCACAAGTGGGCCAGTTACTGCATTTCGCGCAGACCACCGTCGCCGATCAGGCGAGATCGAACGTGCTGAGCTTCACCGAAGTTCCTTGGGTGCAGAACGCACTGGCATGGCTCGAGAGCACGCTGGACATCAACACGGCGCAATTGCGCGGATGGGCGGTGCAGGGTACGCAGCAAATCCTGCAATCATTGGCCTCGGCGGGCGGACGCGTGTTTCTCGGCGCGATCGGCACCGTCGTCGGATTCATGCTCATGGTGTTCATGCTGTTCTTCTTCATCCGCGACGGCGAGGACATGCTGAAAACGGCGCGCGAACTGATTCCGATGCCGCGCGCCTACAAGGCACGGTTGTTCGATCACTTGAGCGCCGTGACGCGCGCGATGGTCTTCGGGACCGGCCTCACCGCATTGATCCAGGGCACCTTGGTCGGGATTGCGTTCTTGATCACAGGACTTCCGTCGCCGGTCGTGTTCGGTGTCATTGCAGCGCTCACGGCGCTGTTGCCGTTCGGCGGCACGGCGATCGTCTGGGTGCCGGCGGCCATCGTGCTGGCGGCGCAAGGTCACTGGGGCTGGGCCATCTTCATGGTCGTGTGGGGTGCCCTCTTGGTCTCGCTCGTCGACAATTTCGTGAGGCCTTGGCTCGTCTCAGGACGCGCCGACGTCAGTACGTTGACGGTGTTCATCGGCGTGCTCGGCGGACTGGCCGCGTTCGGCGCGATCGGTTTGTTCCTCGGGCCGGTCATTCTCGCCCTGATCATTGCGCTCATCCGTTTCGTGCTCGAAATGCGCCGAGCCGAGCTCGAACCCAAGACGCCTGTCTGAGCGTCGGCGTCACCGATAGCTACTTAATCTGATGTACGACCGTCCGCTTCGTATCGCCACCCGTCAGAGCCGGCTCGCCTTGTGGCAGGCAGAGCACGTGGCAACGCGTTTGCGCGCGTTGCATCCGCAGCTCGAAGTCGTGCTCGTACCCATGACGACACAGGGAGATCGCGTGACGGATCGCGCGCTCGCCGAAGTCGGCGGCAAAGGTTTGTTCGTCAAGGAGCTCGAGCTCGCCTTGGTCGAGGATCGCGCCGATATTGCGGTGCACTCGATGAAGGACGTGCCGACCGAAATGCCTCCGGGCATGGAGATCGTCGCCGTGCTGGAGCGCGCCGATGCGCACGATGCGTTCGTCTCGACACGCTATTCCAGGTTCGATGAGCTCCCGCAGGGCGCACGGGTCGGAACATCGAGCCTACGCCGTCAATGCCAGCTCAAAGCAGCGCGTCCGGATCTCCAGATGTTCACGCTGCGCGGCAACGTGGAGACGCGGATGCGCAAGCTCGACGAAGACCAATACGACGCGATCGTGCTCGCCTGTGCCGGATTGATGAGGCTTGGCTTGGAGCGGCGTATCACCGAGCGGATTCCTTTCTCGATCTCGCTGCCCGCGGTCGGTCAGGCCATCGTCGGCATCGAGTGTCGCAGCGGCGACGAACGCAGCATTTCGCTCGTACGCGGCTTGAACGATGCAACCGCATGGGCATGTTGCTCGGCGGAGCGCGCCTTTGCGCTGCGACTACAAGGCAGTTGCCAGTCGCCGATCGCCGGTTTCGCCGAATTGCAAGGCAATACGGTCACGCTGCAAGGCGTCGTCGGATCGCCGGACGGACAGCGCGTTTACCGCGATCGAATCGAGGGCCCCGTCGAGCAGGCTGAAACGCTGGGCACCCGGCTTGCAGAGCGCATCCTCGCGGCCGGCGCCGATGCCTTGCTCGCCGAACAGCGCGCCAAGTCGCCATGATTCCGCACATCATTCCGCCGCTGACGGGTGCGTCGGTTCTCGTGACTCGTCCGCAGCCGCAGGCCGATGCCTTGGCGCAATCGATCGCCGCGCTCGGCGGCGAGCCCATCGTCTTTCCGGCCATTGCCATCGAGCCGCTCGCTACTCAGGCACCGCAGCCGCACGATTGGGTGCTTTTTGCGAGCGTGCATGCGGTTCAGTTCGGCGCCCCACTCATTTCGCGCACCGATGTAACGCGTATCGTCGCCATCGGCAAGGCGACGGCGAGCGCGCTCGCGGCGGCGAACATGCCCGCCGATGTCGTCGCGAATCCGCCGTACACGAGCGAGGCGCTGCTCGCCCAAGCGGATTTTCGGACGGCGCCCGGTCAATCCGTATTGATCGTGCGCGGCGAAGGCGGCCGAGAGCTGCTTCGAGAAACGCTGACCGCACGCGGCGTACGGGTGCAGATTCTCGAGGTGTATCGCCGCGTTCGGCCGCAGGTATCTCCAGCCGAGATCGAAGCGTTGGAAACGCGCTGGTCCGAGTTGCCGATCGATGCCGTGACGGCGACGAGCGTGGAAACCTATCGCAATCTGGTCGAGCTGCTGACGCCGCGCGGTCGCAAATTACTCAACGAAACGCCGCTGCTTGCACCGAGCCGACGCATCGTCGATGCAGCCGCCGCTGCGGGTTGGCGCGGTCAAGCGCTGGTCACGAACGGTGCCGACGATGCGGCCATCGTCGGTACGCTCGCTCGGTGGCTCACTCGGGCACGATGCGACTGACGCGCGTGCATGCGCTGAGAGCGCGCGAACTCGCGTGCTAGCATACCCGCCTGCTGTTTCGGCTCTGTCTGCGCTCCGCACGCCCGCGTATGTCCGATCATTCTCCGCTGCAACTTCCCGCCAAGCCCGCGCTGCCGGATGAAGCGCCGCGCAAGCGAGCCCATTCCTACAGCCGATTGACGACCGCCATTGCGGTGCTCGCGCTCGCCACAGCAGCGTACTCGCTGTGGCGCCTCGATGCGACGCGCGAACGTCTGGAGCAAGTAAACGATCTGGCGAGGACACTTGCAGCCGATCGCAATGCCCTCGAAGGCGAACTGCGTGCGCTCGCCGAGCGCGAACGGCGCAGCGAACGCGATCTGCTCGAACGGCTCGGTACACTCGAACCGCTACCGAAACAGGTCGCCGATCTGAGCGCGGCCATCGACGAGCTGCACGGGCGCACCGAAGGTCCGCAGCGAGCGTGGTCGCGTGCCGAAGCGCTGTTTCTGATGGAGATCGCACAGCGCAGCCTCGTGCTAGACCGCGATGTCGCTACCGCGATTACCGCGCTCGAAACTGCCGACTCGCGCCTGGCATCGTTGCGCGATCCGTCGCTCACGGCGGTGCGTCAGCAGATCGCGAGCGATTTGCAAGCGTTGCGCACGGCGCGGGTTCCCGATCGAACCGGGCTCATGACGCGCTTGTCGGCCGCCGAAGCCGAAGTGGCGCGTTTGCCGATCGCCGGCCTCCTCGCAGTCGATGACGGATCGGACTCCGACACCGAGCTGCCGCAAGGCTGGTTCGCTCGGGCTCGCGCGATCCTGGGGCGAGCGCTTGCGAGCTTCCTGCGAGTGCGCGACATCGACGAGCGCGGCGGTACCGTTGTGACGCTGAACGAACAACTCGTACGCCGGCAACACCTGCAATTGCTGCTGCTGTCGGCGCGCACGGCCGTCGCTCGGCACGATGCGGAGGCCTATCGCAGCGCGCTCGCAGCGGCGCGCCAATGGCTCGCCGAGTTCTTCGACATGGAGAGCCCGTCGACACAGGCGCTTCTCAAAGACATTCAACTCCTGGAGGCCGTGGATATCGATCCGCGACTGCCGGACATCTCGAAATCTGCGCAAAGCTTGCAGCGCTCGATGCCGCGGAGCGCGCAATGAAGCCGGGCCCGATGAAAGTCGCGCTGTACGTCGCGGCAGCCCTGCTGTGCGGCGCTGCGCTCGCGCAATTCCTGCTCGCCGATCCCGGCTACGTCGCTCTACGCTTCGGCAATACGCTCATCGAAATGTCGGGTGTGAGCTTCGTGCTCGCGGCGATTGCCGTTTATGTGCTCATTCGGCTCGTCGCACGGCTGATTCGAGCGCGACGTCTGTGGCGCGAGGCGCAAGAAGAACGGCGTCTACAAAGAGCGCGGCGCAGTCTCGCGCGCGGCATTCTCGAAATGTCCGAGGGCGATTGGGCTTCGGCCGAAACGACGTTGGCTCGCTCGGCGCACGACGCAGAAGAACCTGCGGCACACTACCTCGTGGCCGCGCGAGCGGCAGAGCTGCAAGGCGCTCACGACCGGCGTGACGATTTGCTGGCGCGGGCGCTCGACAAAGCCGGCGACCGCCGAGCGCCGATTCTGATCATGCAAGCCGAGCTTCTGATCAAACATCAAAAGCTCGATGCAGCGCTCGCAACGCTCGAACAGCTCGACAACTGCGGCGAACAGAATGCACGCGGCTTGATGCTGCTTGCACGCATTTATCGGCAGACAGGGCAATGGGAAAAGCTGCAGGAGCTCGAGCCGCGGCTGCGCAGCACGCGCGGCATCAGCACGTCGGCCATCGATGAAACGGTTGCGCAGATCTATCTCGATCGTTTGAAAGCCGCAGCCGCAAAGAAGAACAGCGAGGAGCTCGCCGCTGCCTGGAAGGCCTTGCCGAAGTCGCTGACGCGGCGGCCGGAAATCGTCATCGCGTATGCGCGAGGCGCGATGGCGTGCGGCGACCACGAATCCGCCGAAAGCGAGCTTCGCGCGCTGCTCGAAGAACAATGGGATGAAGCCGCCGTGCTCGCCTACGGCGATCTCGAAACCGCTGAGCCGTTGGCAACGCTCGATCGCGCCGAGCGCTGGCTCGCTGCGCATCCGCAGGACCCGGCGCTCATGGTGACGTGTGCGCGCTTGGCGATGCAGGCCGAGCTGTACGGCAAGGCACGTAGTCTGCTCGAAACGAGCCTGGCACTGCGGCCGCGGCTCGAAACCTATCAGCTCCTCGCGGGATTGCTGGAGCAGCTCGGCGAGCGCGAGCGTGCCAACAAAGTGCTGCACGACGCGCTCGTGCACGCCATCGGCCGCAAGGCGAAGTTGCCGCCGATCCGCGCTCGGCGCTGGCAGGATCGGCGTACGGGCGATCGCCGCCGCTCTTAGCTCGCGTCCGTTCATCATGCCCGCCCGCGTCACGCTTCTGCCTTCGCAGCAAATTCTCACGGTCGAGGAAGACGAGTCGATCCTGGACGCGGCGTTGCGCGTCGGATTGAACCTGCCGCACAGCTGTAAGGGCGGTCATTGCTCGTCTTGTCGAGCACGCATCGTGTCGGGACGAATTTCCTATCCGAATGGACGTCCGCTGGGACTCATGCCGGAAGAAGAGCGCGACGGTTTCGTGTTGTTGTGCCAGGCCCACGCGCTCGACGACGAGCTCGTCATTCAAGTCAGAGAAATCAAACCGCCGAGGAGTCTCGACCTGACCGTCCGCAGCTTGCCTTGCAGAGTCGAACGGCTGCAGCCGCTCGCACCCGATGTCATGGCCGTGTTCTTGCGTTTGCCGGCCGCAGAACGTTTCGATTACCTAGCGGGCCAGTACCTGGACATCATGTTGCCGCACAACCGACGCCGCAGCTTCTCGATCGCCAGTCCGCCCGACGACAGCGGATTGATCGAGCTGCACATCCGTCGCGTCGCAAGAGGCGAATTCACCGAGCAAGTCTTCTCCGGCATGCAAGCGAAAACCTTGCTGCGCATCGAAGGTCCGCTGGGCCAATTCTGGTTTCGCGAACGCTCGCCGCGACCGGCCGTATTGATCGGCGGCGGTACGGGCTATGCGCCGCTGCGCGCCATGCTCAAGCAATTGCTGGAACGCGGCGATCGTCGACCGCTGCATCTTTACTGGGGCGCGCAAACGCGCGTCGATCTTTACGAAGATGCATTGCTGCGCGAATGGTGCGCACGGCACGAAAACTTTCGCTACACGCCGGTGCTGTCCAATCCTCAGGAAGGCGATGAATGGAAGGGTCGCACCGGGTGGGTTCACACCGCAGCGCTCGAGGATTACGCAAATCGACTCGACGCGATCGATGTGTACGCGAGCGGACCGCCGGCCATGGTCGAAGCGGTGCGCAGCGAATTCCTTACGCGCGGTTTGCCGGCCGAACGCTTGTTCTTCGATTCGTTCGACTTTGCGCCCGATACGCTGGCCAAGCTTTCGAGCGCATCGAAGACCGAGCCTTGATCGACGCACAGGGATCTATTGCAGTCAGCCCTAGGATCTAAGCCAATGAGCGCTGGACGACCGCAAGTCCTCATCGTTGGGTGCGGGTATGTGGGCACGCGCCTCGCGCGACGATTGCTGCACGATTATCACGTCGCAGCGATCGTGCGCACGCAAGCCAGTGCACGCATGCTGGCGCGCGAGGGCATCGAGGCCATTGCGCTCGATTTGGACAAGGTGCGTCTCGGCGCACCCATTCCCGAACGGCTCGACCACGAAGCGACGTTCTATCTCGCCCCTCCGCCGCCCCACGGCGAGAGCGATTTGCGACTCGACCGGTTCTTCCAGATCGCCGCAGTGCCGCCGAGAACATTCGTTTACATGAGCACGACCGCGGTGTACGGCGATACGCAAGGCGCGTGGGTCGATGAGAGCTCGCCGGTTTCGCCACGTTCGGATCGTGCGCGGCGCCGCGTCAGCGCCGAGGACATGTCTCGCGTCTGGTGCACCGAGCGCCACGTGCGACGCGTCGTGTTGCGCGTGCCGGGCATTTACGGCCCGGGTCGATTACCGCTCGAACGCCTGCGCGCTCGCGAGCCGGTCGTTCATCCCGACGAAGCCGGTTTCAGCAATCGCATTCAAGTCGACGATCTCGTCGAAGCGTGCGTCCTGGCGATGACGAATCGGGAAGCTCGAGGCGTCTACAACGTCACCGACGGCAATGCATGCTCGACGACGGAATTTCTCGATCGGCTCGCACTTCACGCCGGATTGCCCACCCCGCCGCGCGTCTCTCTCGACGAAGCACAACTCACCTTCCCGCCCGAACGCCTCGCGTTCCTGAACGAATCGCGACGCGTGAGCAACGAGCGAATGCGCAAGCACCTGGGCGTGGTGTTGCGGTATGCGGATTTGGATGTGGGGATTAGGCAGAGCTTGGCAGGGGAAGGTCGTGACTCGTGACTCGACGCGCGAGTGGTGAGTAGTAGGGCGCGCAACGCCCCTTCTTCCCTTCTTCCCTTCTTCCCTTCTTCCCTTCTTCCCTGTTCCCTATTCCCTCAACCCGGTTGGCTCCTTTTGCTCCCCAACCACTTCGTGATCGGTTTCCATTGCTCCCAGTCGGGCCAGGCGAGGTATTCGGGGAGCTCGAAGATGCCCATGCCGCGTTGGAAAGCGCGCAAATAGTTCGTCGATTGCCGAAGCGCCGACAGATACGGCACTTTGAGCTTGCCGAGATACTTGTCGAGCTCCTCGAACATCAGCGTGTTCTCGCGGACGCGATTGGCAACGACGGCCAGGCGTGCCTGTTGGCGCTGCACTTTGCCGATTTCGAGCACCTCGGCCATGAAGTGACCGCACGCCTTCAGATCGATCGGCGAAGGCAAAACCGGCACGATGATGGTTTCCGCGCGCCGGACGAGCTCGTTCATTTCGGTGCCATGCGTGCGGGCCGGCGCATCGATGACGAGCACTTCGGTGTCGCGCGGCACGCTGCGCAAACCCTCGTCGTAAGCGGGAACGCCGACGATCTTCGGTAGGTCTTCCGGGCGTATCTCGAGCCAATCGAGACTGGAACGCTGCGGATCGTAGTCGGCTAGCGCGACCTTGTAGCCTTCGCCGGCAAAGTAACAGGCGATATTCGTTGCCAAGGTACTCTTGCCGCACCCACCCTTGGCGTTCATCACCATAACGTGGCGCATGCCTTCCTCTCTCGTGGGAGTGTCCCAAGGAATTGCCGCTGAGCCAGACTGTTATCGTTCGCCCGATCGAGTACGGCTGGGCGGCAAGCGTCCCACGCGCCCGTTGCGTCCGCTTTCCTTGCGCGTGCGGACTCGATCCGCCATGTAAGTTACGGGTGTGCGCTTGAAATGTCCACGCGAACGCGGGCTTCGGCCGGCGCGCGCTGCCGGCCTCGAGGATTCGCGTTTACGTCGCCGCAAGCAGACGTATATCCTCGCCGCATGCTCCTGCCCTTCACGAAAATGCACGGCCTCGGCAACGATTTCATCGTGTTCGAGGCCCCCGACGACGGTGCCGTGCCGAGCGCCGACCAGCTCCGTGCCCTAAGCGACCGGCGCACGGGCATCGGTTTCGATCAGGCGCTCGTGCTGCTTCCTCCCCGCAAGCAAGGCACCGACGTCTTCTATCGCATCTTCAATAGCGACGGCTCGGAAGTGCAGCAGTGCGGCAACGGTGCGCGTTGCATCGGTTCGCTCGTCGCCCGCAAGCTCGAACGGCCGTCGGTCACGATGGACTGTCCGGGCGGCGTCGTCCGCGCCATCGTGCGCGGCGACGGTCAGGTAACCGTGGACATGGGCATGCCGAATTTCGATCCTGCTGCACTGCCGTTCGATGCGATTCGCGAGGCGGACATCTATCCGTTGCGTGTCGGCGAAAGCGAGCTGCGCATCGGCGCCGTATCGATGGGCAATCCGCATGCGGTGATTCAAGTGGCCTCCGTAGCCAATGCGCCCGTGGACACGATCGGTCCTCAAGTGGAGAATCACTCGCGCTTCCCCGAGCGTACGAACGTCGGCTTCATGGAAGTCGTCGATCGCAAGCACATTCGCCTGCGGGTTTGGGAACGCGGTGCCGGGGAGACTCAAGCGTGCGGCACCGGAGCGTGCGCCGCGGTCGCGGTCGGTCGCCGATGGGGACTTCTCGACGAAGAAGTTCTGGTCGACGCGCGTGGCGGGCAGATGAGCGTCCGTTGGGAAGGACCCGGGAAAACGCTCTGGATGACCGGCCCTGCGGTCAGCGTGTTCGAGGGGACGATCGATTTGGACAAGTTGCGCCCGGCCCACTGATGCTCCTCAAACGGAGCCCGGACGCGACGCTACACAACGAGGCACTATGAGCAACAATCCGGTTCGCGGCGTCGATTCCAGCGTTCCTCCCGAAACCGCCATTGCCGACTATCTGCAGCAGAATCCCGACTTCTTCGAACGACACGCCCAGCTCCTCGCGAAGCTCAGATTGCCGCACAGCCGCGGCACGGCAGCGGTTTCGCTCATCGAACGCCAAGTCGCTGTGCTGCGGGACAAGAACGACAAGCTCGAAGCGAAACTGCGCGAATTGATCGATGTGGCGCGCGACAACGACGTGCTCGCCGCCAAGATCCATCGGCTCGCATGCCGATTGCTGCGCAGCCGCACACCCACGGCCTTCATCGATGCGCTCGAAGTCTCGTTGCGCGAGGACTTCGGCGCCTCCGAGTGGATCATGCTGCTGTGGCAGGCGCCTCAGCCGGAATTTCGCACGATTTCGAGCCGTCACTTGCGCCTGATCGATGCAGCAGCACCCGAGCTCAAAATGTTCGAAACACTGTTCGAGTCGGGCAGACCTCGCTGTGGTCAGATCCGCGACAGCCAGCGCGACTATTTGTTCGGCGAAGGTACGATCGAGATCGGCTCCGCTGCGCTCGTGCCGCTCGGGTCGCAACCGGTGAGCGGACTGCTCGCGATCGGCAGCCCGGACAGCGAACGTTTCCATCCGACGATGAGCACCGAGTTCCTCGCACGCATCGGCGAGTTGGTGAGCGAAGCGCTCGCCAGCCTCTGAAATCGCCGGCCTAGGGCTGTTCATGCCCGGGGCTGCGGCGTGAGTTGCAACCGCGAAGCTGCCCATGTCTCCGTCCGCCCGCGCGTGGCTCCCGCGTTTTCTGTCGCACCTGACGGCCGAGCGTCGGCTATCCGCGCATACGGATACGAGCTATCGCCACGATCTCGAGCTGTTCATCGAGTACTGCGCCAAGCAGGGCGTGACGGAGTGGACCGGCGTCGATAGCCAGCACGTGCGCATGTTCGCCGCGCAGGAGTTTCGGCGGGGACAATCGCCGCGCACGATCCAACGGCGCTTATCGGCGATACGCAGCTTCTTCAAATTCCTGCTACGCGAAGCAGTACTCAAGTCCAATCCCGCAGTGGACGTCCAGGCACCGCGCGCGAAGAAGCGTTTGCCGGAAACGCTCGATGTCGATCAGATGAACAAGCTCCTGAGCTTTCGTACGGACGACGAGCTCAGCGTACGGGACAAGGCGATCATGGAGCTCTTTTATTCGTCAGGGCTGCGCCTGGCCGAGCTGACCGGCTTGAACCTCACCGACATCGACTTGCGCGACCGCACCGTGCGAGTCACCGGCAAAGGCAACAAGACGCGCATCGTGCCGATCGGCCGATACGCGGTCGAAGCCTTGTCCAAATGGTTACGCGAACGCACGGGGCTCGCGGGCACCGGCGAGCCTGCGCTGTTCGTGGCGCATACAGGTCAGCGCTTGGGGCCGCGCGCGATTCAGGTACGCATCGCGCAATGGGCGAAACGTCAGGGCATCGGCGTTCACGTTCACCCGCACATGTTCCGTCATTCGTTCGCAACGCACCTGCTGGAATCGAGTCAGGACCTGCGCGGCGTGCAGGAGCTGCTCGGTCACGCGAACATTTCCACGACGCAGGTGTATACGCACCTTGATTTTCAGCACCTCGCCAAAATCTACGACGCTTCGCACCCTCGAGCACGGCGCAAGCGCCCATCGCGCAAAGGGCCATGAATCGCGGGGACGTGCAGGCTAACATTCGATCTCTTCCTGCCTCGACCTCAAGCACATGACAGATTTTCACGGTACGACGATTCTCTCGGTCCGGCGCAATGGCGTCGTTGCGCTCGGCGGAGACGGCCAAGTGTCGCTCGGCAACACGGTCATGAAGGCCAACGCCCGCAAGGTCCGGCGCCTGTACGACGGCAAAGTCCTGGCAGGCTTCGCCGGAGGCACTGCGGATGCATTCACGCTCTTCGAGCGTTTCGAAGCGAAATTGCAGCAATACGGCAATCTCACGCGCGCGGCCATCGAGCTGGCGAAAGACTGGCGCACCGACCGGAGCCTTCGACGTCTCGAAGCATTGTTGTGCGTGGCCGATGCGAAAACGTCGCTGATCGTCTCCGGCAACGGCGATGTCATCGAGCCCGAGGACGAGATCATGGCCATCGGCTCTGGCGGTGCGTATGCGCTGGCAGCCGCCCGTGCTTTGAGTCAGAGCACCGAGCTCGACGCGCGCTCGATCGTCGAGAAATCGCTGAACATCGCCGCAGATATCTGTATCTACACGAACCGCAATCTGACGATCGAGGAACTGCGCGCTTGAACGATCCGCTCGACTCTCAGTCGGAGTTTGAGAGCGAGCTCTGCTCACGAACTTGCTGACCAGGGCCCAGAGCCCGGCGCCCAGAGCCCACTACCCAGTTGCCCAACCGGTTATGACCTCAATGACCCCACGCGAAATCGTTCAGGAGCTCGACAAGCACATCGTCGGGCAAACGGCCGCCAAACGCGCGGTCGCCATCGCTTTGCGCAACCGTTGGCGGCGTATGCAGGTCGACGAGCGCCTGCGCGCCGAGATCACGCCGAAGAACATTCTCATGATCGGTCCGACGGGCGTCGGCAAGACCGAGATCGCGCGGCGACTCGCCAAGCTCGCCAATGCGCCGTTCATCAAGGTCGAAGCGACGAAGTTCACCGAGGTCGGTTACGTCGGCCGCGAAGTCGACTCGATCATCAAGGACCTCATGGACATCGCCGTGAAAATGACGCGCGAGCAGGAAATGGAAAAAGTCCGTCATCGCGCAATGGATGCGGCCGAAGAGCGCGTCTTGGATGCCTTGCTGCCGCGTCCCCGATCCGTGGGTTTTCTGCAAGAACCCGATACGCAGCCGCGCGATCAGGATACCCGCCAAAAATTCCGCAAGATGCTGCGCGAAGGTCAATTGGACGATCGCGAGATCGAGATCGAAGTGCGCGCCATTCCGTTCGGCGTGGAGATCATGGCGCCGGCAGGTATGGAAGATCTGACGCAGCAGCTACAGAACATGTTCGCCAATCTCGGCGGCAACCGCACACGCACGCGCAAAGTGAAGGTGCGCGAAGCGCTCAAGCTCCTCACCGAAGAGGAAGCCGCGAAGATGATCAATGAAGAGGAGCTGAAAGCAGCCGCGTTGCGCAACGCCGAGCAGAACGGCATCGTCTTCATCGACGAGATCGACAAGATTGCACGCCGTCAGGAAGCACATGGCGCCGACGTCTCCCGCGAAGGCGTACAACGCGACCTGCTGCCGCTCGTCGAAGGCAGCACCGTGAATACGAAGTACGGCGTCGTGAAGACGGACCACATCCTGTTCATCGCCTCCGGCGCTTTCCACATGTCGAAGCCGTCGGATTTGATTCCCGAGCTGCAAGGCCGCTTTCCGATCCGCGTCGAGCTCGATGCGCTCAAGGTCGAGGATTTCATCCGCATTCTCACCGAACCCGACGCTTCGCTCTGCACGCAGTACAAAGCGTTGCTCGCCACCGAAGGCGTCGAGCTCGAGTTCGACGAGAGCGGCGTTCGTCGCATCGCCGAGGTGGCCTACCAGGTGAACGAACGCACCGAGAACATCGGTGCTCGTCGCCTGCACACCGTGCTCGAGCGCCTGCTCGAAACGATCTCGTACGAAGCCGCCGACCGTTCCGGAACGAAGGTCACGATCGACGCCGCCTACGTCGACGAGCACCTTGGCGAGCTGGTGAAGGACGAGGATTTGTCGAGATACATTTTGTAGCGCCATACGCGTGACTCGCGACTGGTGACTCGTGACTCGCGGCGTCGCTTGCGGACGAGTCGCGCGCCTCTGCCTCCCCTTGGGGAAAGGCGGGCAGAGCGAAGCGTGCCGGTGAGGGGAAACTTCGAGGTCACTAGTCACGAGTCACCAGTCAGAATCGCCGCCATGCCCACCCCCACCTCCATCAAACTCCGCACGCAATCTCGGGTGCTCGAGATTGCGTTCGACGACGGTGCGCAGTTCGAGCTGCCGTTCGAGTACTTGCGCGTGTATTCGCCTTCGGCGGAGGTGCGGGGGCACGGTCCGGGGCAAGAGACCCTGCAGGTCGGTAAGCACGAAGTGGGCATCGTGCGCGTCGAGCCCGTCGGCAATTACGCCATCAAGCTCGTGTTCGACGACGGCCACGACACGGGGCTTTATTCCTGGAGCTACTTGCGCGAGTTGGGCGAACAGCGCGAACAGAACTGGCAACGCTACCTCGCGCGACTGAAAGAGCTCGGCATCCCCTACCCCACACCCGTACCGCCGCGGCGCTAACAATTTGTCGATCGCATTTCCCCCGGCGCGGGCGCCGGCCGAGACCTTCAGTCTTCGGCCTTCAGCCTTCAGCCTATAGCTGTACAATGCGCCGGCCATGAGCACGAACGACGACAACGCGGCCCGCACGACCGATTTCGGTTTCCAGCAAGTGCCCGTGGCTGAGAAGGCAGCGCGCGTGCGCGCCGTATTCGAATCGGTCGCCGGCAACTACGATCTGATGAACGACCTCATGTCGGCAGGCATTCATCGGATCTGGAAACGCTTCACGTTGTCGCAAACCGGGTTAAGGCCGGGCCAGCGGGCTCTCGACGTTGCCGGCGGCACGGGCGATCTGGCTGCAGGCATGGCCGAACAAGTCGGTTCGTCCGGGCTCGTCGTGCTCACGGACATCAACTACGCAATGCTTTCCCGAGGTCGCGACGCCATGATCGACCGCGGGCTCGTCGGCAACATCCGGTTCTCGATCGCGAATGCCGAGTGTCTGCCCTTTCCGGACGCGAGCTTCGATTGCGTGACGATCGGTTTCGGGCTGCGCAACGTCACCGACAAGGATGCGGCGCTGCGCTCGATGTACCGCGTGCTCAAGCCGGGCGGACAATTGCTCGTTCTCGAGTTCTCGCATCCGGTTGCGCCGGGTCTCAAGCCGATTTACGACGCCTACTCGTTCACGGTGCTGCCCTGGCTCGGACAGGTCGTCGCCAAGGACGCCGCAAGCTACCGCTATCTCGCCGAATCGATTCGCAAGTTCCCCAAGCAGGAAGAGCTTCTTGCGATGATGCGTCAGGCGGGATTCGATCAATGCCGCTATCACAACCTCACGGGCGGCATCGTTGCCGTGCATCGAGGTTGGAAGCTATGAGTCACCTCTGCATGGCCACTGCCGTTGAACCGTAATCGATCGCTATGCGTCTCTCCCCCTTCGAATCGGTCCTGAACCGCAACATCGCGGGCTCGGCAGTCGCCCGAAGACTCTGCAAGCAGCTCGAAGGCAAGGTGCTCGCGTTGCACATGACCGGATTGCCGTTGGACCTCTATTTTCGCTCCGACGGCGAGCGCATGAGCATCGATACGACCGACTCAGATCCGCCGGCAGCGTCGTTGCGTGGGACACCGCTTGCGTTTCTGCGGCTCGTCGGCTCGGCGCCCGAGAATGTCGTGCGCGGCGGCGCCCTCCACGTGCAAGGCGACGCGGAAGTCGCGCAAGCCTTCAGCGAGCTGCTCAAAGCCGCGCAACCCGATCTCGAAGAAGAGCTGTCCCGCATCGTCGGCGACGTCGCCGCACATCAGATCGGCAATGCCGCACGCACGGCGATCGGCTTCGGCCGCCGTGCGCTCGATACGTTCACGCAGAATCTCGCCGAATTCCTGACCGAAGAGAGCCGCGACCTGCCCACACGAACGGAAGCCGACGAGCTCTTTTCCGAGGTGGATCGGCTGCGCGACGACGTCGCGCGACTCGAAGCGCGCATCGCGCGCTTGCAGCAACAACATACCCGGCACTGACGCGACGCATGCACGTTCGCGTTCTCTCGCGGCTCCTGCAGATCCAACGCGTGCTCGTCAGACACGGGTTGGACGACATCATTCTCGCGACGCATCTGTTCCGGCCGCTGCGCTTCGCGTTCTATCTCTCGCCCGCCACGTGGTTCCACCGCGAACGTGCCGGCTCGCGCGGCGAACGCCTGCGCCTCGCGCTCGAAGAGCTCGGACCGATTTTCATGAAATTCGGCCAGATGCTCTCGACGCGCCGCGATCTGTTGCCGCGCGATATCGCAGACGAGCTCGAGAAGCTTCAGGACCGCGTTCCTCCGTTCAGCGGAGCCGAGGCCAAACGCATCATCGAAGAAGCGTACGGCCGCCCCGTCAGCGAAGCGTTTGCGAGCTTCGACGAGCAACCGCTCGCTGCCGCAACGATTGCGCAAGTGCATGCAGCAACGCTCAAAGACGGCAAGGAGGTCGTCGTCAAGGTCGTGCGTCCGGGCATTCGCCGTCTGATCGAGCGCGACCTCGAGGTGATGCACGCGCTCGCCGATCTCGCGAATCGCTATTGGTCTCAGGCCGAACGGCTGCGGCCGGTCGAGCTCGTGAAAGAGTACGAGAAGACCATTCTCGATGAGCTCGATCTCATGCGCGAGGCGGCGAATGCCGCACAGCTCAAACGCAACTTCGCCGGATCGCACCTCTTGTACGTACCCGAGATCTACTGGGATTACTGCCGCAAGAACGTTCTGGTCATGGAGCGCGTGCGCGGCGTGCTGATCAACGACATTCCCGAGCTCAAACGTCGCAACGCGAACATCAAGCGGCTCGCGGAAAACGGCGTCGAGATCTTTTTCACGCAGGCGTTTCGCCACAATTTCTTTCATGCCGACATGCACCCGGGCAACATTTTCGTGTTGCTCGACGATCCCGAGCATCCGCGCTACGCGGCCGTCGATTTCGGCATCGTCGGCAGTCTCGATCCGCGCGATCAGCACTACCTGGCGGAAAAATTCCTCGCGTTCTTCGAGCACGACTACCGGCGCATCGCCGAGCTCTTCATCGAATCCGAATGGGTGCCTGCACACGTGCGCGTCGACGAGCTCGAAGCCGCCGTGCGCACCGTCTGCGAGCCGATTGCGAACAAGCCGCTCAAGGAAATCTCGTTCGGCCATCTGCTCATCAATTTGTTCGAAACGGCACAGCGCTTCGATGCACAGATGCAGCCGCAGCTGTTGTTGTTGCAGAAAACCCTGTTGCAGATCGAAGGCGTCGGACGGCAGCTCTATCCCGATCTCGATCTGTGGCAGACGGCACAGCCGCTGCTCAAGCAATGGATGCGCGAGCGCTACAGCCTGAAAGGCGTCTGGAAGGAAGCGCGCGAACAGTTACCGGTGTTCATCGATGCGGTTCGCAAGCTCCCGCACCTGACACAGCTCTTCGTGCAGCGGGCCTCCGATCGCCGACTGACACTGCCCATCGCCGAACAAAGCGCCAGCCTGATGCGCGCCCAGCTACGCGAAGAATCTCGGCGGCGCGATCGCGTGTTGATTTCGGCCGTGGGCTTGCTCGGCGGCATCGTGTGGCTCGCCGTCGACCGCGATCCGGCATGGCCGGGCTTCGTGCTCGTCGCAGTGAGTGCGATGAGCTATTGGTACGCGAGAAAATAACAGGCTGTAGGCTGGAGACTGCAGGCTGTAGGCAGCGCGCTTCGCGCTCCCTTTCTCAAGTGCGTGTTTGCGCACGACCCCTCACCCGCGCGCCCAACAGTCGCCCGACGCCTGTAGCCTGTCGCCGCTTAGAACCGCGGCCGCGCCTCGGCCCCGAGCCCCAAGCCCCGCGCCCTATTTCTTCAGCTCCACCCACGTCGCCACCCCAACCGCACAGCGCTCGCCGTCTTCATCGAACAGCGCGGTGCCTGCGCGGTGCTTGCGGCCTGCGCTGTCGATGGGCCAGCCGATGACGACGCAAGGTTCGTCGACGTGTACGAGGCGGTCGATGTGTACGGCGAGCTCGCCGAGAACGGCGTGCGTCGGATAGGCCGAGGCGAAATAGCCCGGACAGTCGAGCGCTGCCCAGATGAATTCGGGACGCACTTTCCCTGAGCCGTTGTCCAGCGTCTCATCGGGAATCCAGGGCGCTGCGAACAAACGCGTTCCGGTTACCGCGCCCGGAAACACGCACAAACCGTCGTGCCGCTTCCGCGCGGGACCGCATACGAAACACGTCGGAAACGTATGCTGCTGAAAGCCTGGATAACGCTTCGATGCAGCCAGCGCATCGGCGTAGCTCGGCGGCGCAGGGATCTCCGCTTCGACTCGCACAGGACGCGCGCTAGCGATCAGCTCGTCGCCGGCGCGAATTTCCCACGTATCGTCGCGCCGCTCGCCCACGATCAGCTCGCGATCGAGCGGGACCGGCGCATGCAAGCGCACCGCAACGCTTTCGCCGATGGTCGTTGCGATCAGTCCTGCACTATAGCCGCCGTTACCCGAATTGGGCGGGCCGTTGAAACGTCGCGCGATCGTGATGGCCGTCATGTGAGCCTCGATATCAGCCGGACGACTTGGCCGCTGGCGCGGGCTTGAGCAATCCCCAAACCACCGGCAGCAAGGACACGACGATGATGCAGATCGTCACCAGCCCGAAGTTGTCCTTGATGATCGGCACGTTGCCGAACAAGTAGCCGGCCCAGATGAAAATCGTCACCCACGCGAAGCCGCCGGCGAAGTTGTATGCGGCGAAGCGTCGACGCTCCATCTGCCCCACGCCCGCCACGAACGGCGCGAACGTGCGGATGATCGGTACGAAACGCGACAAGACGATGGTCTTGCCGCCGTGCTTCTCATAGAACTCTTGCGTCCGCAGCAAGTACTCGCGCTTCAACCACCGAATGTTCCCGCTGAATGCGCGCGGGCCGATCATGCGACCGATCCGAAAATTCGTTTCATTGCCGAGAATGGCCGCGGCAATCAGCAACAGCCAAATGATCGTGGCGTCGAGCGTGCCGCTGGGATCCGCAGCCGCGAGCATGCCCACTGCAAACAACAAGGAATCGCCGGGCAGGAACGGCGTGACGACGAGGCCGGTTTCGCAGAACACGATCAAGAACAGGATCGCGTAGATCCAGAGATGATATTGCGCGACGAGCTCCTCGAGGTGCTGGTCGATGTGCAATATGAAATCGATCAGCCAGGCGATGAATTCCATGCGGTTCCAATGAATGCTGCAATGGCGCGATTGTTGCGCGCCGAGATCAACTCGTGCTCGCCTGCGTTACCGGCTTGAGCCGCGGCCGGTTGTGCTCGTCGACGAGCACGACGACGGGTGCATAGTTCTCGAGCTCTTCTTCGCTGTACTGCGAGTACGCGGCAATGATCAGCTTATCGCCGACCATCGCCTTGCGTGCCGCGGCGCCGTTGAGAGAGATCGTGCCCGAGCCGCGCGGTGCCTTGATGATGTACGTGCTGAAACGCTCACCGTTCGAAATATTGTAGATCTCGATGTATTGGTTCTCGCGCAAGCCGGAGATCTCCAACAGCGCTTCATCGATTCCGCAGGAGCCCTCGTAATCGAGGTCGGCTTCCGTCACACGGACGCGATGCAGCTTGGCTTGAAGCATGGTACGGAGCATGGGTGTTCGAAGACTCCTGACTGAATGGGGCACAGGGGGCCAGCAAGGCTGCAGGGCGGTCCCTGGGGTGTCAAGGGCACGTTCATTCGTCGTCCGTCGCGGCGCATAAACGCTCGATCAGGCGCACCGGATCGTCGTCCACCCAGAGATTCGCGCGATTGCGTGCATCGAGGAATCCCTCGCTCACCGCACGATCGACGAAGGCAATGAGCGGATCGTAGTAGCCCTCGAAGTTGAGCAGCGCGCACGGCTTGTCGTGCAACCCGAGTTGCGTCCAGGTCCAGGCCTCGAACAGCTCATCCATCGTCCCGGTACCGCCTGGCAAGGCGAGAAAGCCGTCCGACAACTTGATCATGAGTTCCTTGCGCTCGGCCATCGTGCGCACGACGTGCAGCTCGCCGAGCGCCGTGTGGCCGATCTCGCGAGAGATCAGCATCTGAGGGATCACGCCGATCACTCGGCCGCCCGCCGCGAGCGCCCCGTCGGCCAACGCACCCATCAAGCCGACGCGACCGCCGCCGTACACGATCGCGACGCTCCGTTCGGCAATCAATCGACCGACCTCGCGGGCCATGGCGACATAGCGTTCGCCGATTCCGGGTTTCGAGCCACAGAAGAGACACAATTTCCGCATGGCGCAATTCTGCCACCTTATGTGAACGGTGCGCTTTGCGGATACCCGAGCGCTCGATTGAGACGCAGGCCTCAGTTTTACGAATCGACGTCGCCCGACACGGGCAACGTTTGCCCAGGCGTCTCAAGCGTGCCCCAGGCCGCCCGATAGCGAACTTGATCGAGTCCCGGTCGGGCTCGGCTTCTTACATCACATGCAAGGCACTTACGAGACTTGGATCGTCAACGGCTCGATTGCGCTCGCAATCCTGGCGTCGTATGCGTTGCTCAGATTCGTCGCACCGGAGAGGTCCGCGCGTCCGAGATCCCTGGCCGCCACGACCGGGCAAGCGGTGCTGCTCGGCATCGCGTTTTGGCTGATGTGCCTGGCATTGGCACGCCTCGTAGGTTGGCAGATAACGTTGGAGGTCGGACACATCGTCGCCTTTGCGCTCGGCGTGCTCGAAGGCGCGATCGCCGTGGCGGCATTGCAGCGCTGGCGAACGACGAATGCATCGAGTCGATATACGACCGCGGCGTATCCAGCTGCCTACGCTCAGCGCGTCGATGCTTTAACCGGTCTTCCGAATCGGGTTGCCGTTGCCGAGCAAGCCAAGGACGCGATCGCCGAAGCGCAGCGCCGCTCCAGACAAGTGGCCGTCTTGGTACTGAACGTCGATCGCTTGCGAGCCATCAACGATTCGCTCGGCCACCACATCGGCGATGAGCTGCTGCTCGACATCTCCCGCTGCTTGCGTCGGGTGCTGCGCAGGAGCGACATGCTTGCGCGCCTGGCCAGCGATGAATTCACCGTGCTCGCAACCGATCTGCGCAGCGCGCAAGACGCCGAAGCGGTTGCCGCGAAGATTCTCGACTCGCTGCAGCGGCACGCGTTTCAAGCCGGAACGCTCAATGTGCGCCCTTCGATGACGATCGGTATCAGCATGTTCCCGCTCGACGGCGATTCGTTTCCGAAACTGCTGAGCCGGGCGAACACGGCGATGCGTTACGCCAAATCGACGGCGCGCGGCACTTACCGCTTCTACGCGGCCGAGATGAGCCGCATCAACGACGATCAGCTCGCGCTCGAGACCGATTTGCGCGAGGCACTCGAGCGCAACGAGCTCGAGCTGCACTTCCAGCCGAAAGTCGATATCGCCACCGGGCGTGTCCGCAGCGCCGAAGCACTGCTCCGCTGGCGCCATCCGACGCGCGGCATGGTGCCGCCGAACGTATTCATCCCGGTGGCCGAGGAAACCGGTTTGATCCTGCCGCTCGGCGAATGGGTGTTGCGCCAGGCGTGCCGACACATGCGCGAATGGCTCGACGGCGGGATGTCGCCCGTACGCATTGCGGTCAATCTATCCGCGAAACAGTTCCACGATGCCGATCTGGTCGACGTCGTGCGTTCGGCTCTGGAAGAAGCGCAGCTGCAACCCGGCTACCTCGAGCTCGAGCTGACGGAAAGCGTCCTCATGAGCAACCCGGAGGAGTCTGCGCGCACGCTGGAGTCGCTGAGCGCGATGGGCGTACACATTTCGATCGACGATTTCGGCACCGGCTACTCGAGCCTGAGCTACCTGCGCCGGTTCCCGCTCGACAAGCTCAAGATCGACCGCAGCTTCATTCGCGATCTGCTGACGAGCTCGGACGATGCATCCATCGTCCGCGCGATCATCTCGCTCGCGCACAGCCTGAGATTGCGAGTCGTCGCCGAAGGCGTGGAGACGCATCAACAATTCGAATTCCTGCGCGAGCTGGGTTGCGATCAATATCAAGGCTACTACTGCAGCCCCGCCGTACCGGCCAATGAGTTCGTTACGCTCATCACCCGCCTGCAAGCCGAGATGCCGGAGCTGACCGAAGCCGACATGCTGAAAACTCAAAGCCGTCTATCGGCGTTCGCTCCCCAACCGAGCAATAACTGACCGAACATTCGCCAAGCGATCGGCTCGCTCTAACGCGCTTGGCACCGTAGCAGCTCGATCTCGCTTACTGATCCGTCGATCGGCGTCCGCGAGTGCGGCGCCGCTCCTCACCCGCATAGTGAGGCGATATCGCGCCCATATCGCTGTGGCGACGCGGACCCGCGCGCCGATCGTTGTGGTGCTTGAAGCGACAGGTACAGTAGGCGACATCGCACGTCGGCAGCGGCAGCCGCGGTGCCTGACTCGCCAGAAACCGCTGGCCGGCGAAGCGGTATGCAGCCGCACATGCATGCTCGCCGGGAATGATGGATACAGCGTGCCAGGGATTGGCAGCTCGAGCGCGCTGCGGCTGCACGGCCTTGGACCGAAACAGCCTGCTGAACCATCCGCCGGAGGTATTTTTCGCCATCGCCCGCCTTCGCCCATGTTGTCGAGCGACTTGCTCGAGTTGGGTTCAGGCGGGTTAAGAGCCGACGGACGCGAATGTTCCTCCTACGGCGGGCGTGAAAGTTTTACAAACCCGGCTTGCGAAGCCTGCGGTGCAGTCAGCCCTTGAGCCCGCGCAGGAACGCCGCCGGATCCTCGCCGCGCTCGATCACTTCGACGAGCGCAGAGCCGACGATCACGCCGTCGACGTACGGGGCGAGCGCTGCGACTTGCTCGCGGCTGCGAATACCGAAACCTGCGCACACCGGATGCGGCGAGATCGCCTTCACGCGAGCGAAGTAATCGAGCACTTCCTGCGGCACCGCCACGTTCTTGCCGGTGGTACCCGTCATCGTGACGGCATACACGAAACCGCTCGTGCCTTCGCACAACAGCTTCATGCGCGACTCGGGCGTGACCGGCGTGACGAACTGCACGAGCGCAAGACCTTCCGCATCGAGCGCGCGCCGCATGTCGTCGCATTCTTCCATCGGCAGATCGGGCACGATGAATCCGGCAACGCCCGCTTCCGCAGCCGCTTTCGGCAACCGATCGAAACCGAAAGCGAGCAACGGATTGAGATAGCTCATGAGCAACACCGGCGGACGCGACTCACGCGGAATTCCGGCGAGCTCTTCGAGAATCCACGCCAACGACGTGCCTTGCTCGAGCGCGACGCGGCTCGAACGCTGAATCGTCGTACCGTCGGCCATGGGATCCGTAAACGGCACCCCGACCTCGATCACATCGGCCTCCTTGCCGACGTTGGCGAGAATCTCGCGAAATGCCTGCTTCGTCGGAAATCCGGCCGTGATGTAGGCGATGAGCGCCGCGCCGTTCTTTTCCTTGGCCGTGCGGATCGCTCGAGAAATGGAATCGCGCGGCGTCATCAGATCTGCCCCTTCAGAATCGTGCGTTGGAGTGTCGGCATGTCTTTGTCGCCGCGACCTGAAAGTCCGATCAAGATGCGCTTTCCTGGATTGGCTTGCGCATAGCGTTTCGCGCCTGCCAACGCATGCGACGACTCGATGGCCGGGAGAATGCCTTCGGCTGCACAGCATTCGGCGAGCGCAGCGAGCGCCTCGTCGTCGTTCACCGCTTCGTATTTCACGCGGCCGATCAATTGCAGCAAGGCATGCTCCGGACCGACGCCTGGATAGTCGAGACCCGCGGACACGGAATGCGTTTCTTGGATTTGACCGTGCTCGTCTTGCAGCAGCAGCGAATACGTGCCTTGCAGCACACCGGGCGTTCCGTACGCGAGCGATGCAGCGTTCTGACCGAGACCGCTGCCCATGCCGCCGGCTTCGATGCCCAGCATGCGCACTTGTTCGTCTTTGACGAACGGATGGAAGAGCCCGATGGCATTCGAGCCGCCGCCGACACAAGCAACGACGAGATCCGGCAACGTGCCCGCGGTCGCCAGGATCTGCTCGCGCGCCTCGCGACCGATCACGGACTGCAGCTCGCGCACGATGTACGGATACGGATGCGGACCGATCGCCGAGCCGAGGCAGTAATACGTGCCGTTCGGATCGGTCACCCAATCGCGCAAGGCCTCATCGACGGCGGCGCGCAGCGTTTTGTCGCCGCTCGTCACCGGCACGACCGTCGCGCCCAGCAACTTCATGCGGCCGACGTTAGGCGCTTGACGCTCCATGTCGATGGCACCCATGTACACGGTGCACGGCATGCCCAAGCGCGCGCATGCTGCCGCTGTTGCCACACCATGCTGACCGGCACCGGTCTCCGCGATCACACGCTTGGCACCGAGCTTTTTCGCCAACAACACTTGGCCGATCGAATTGTTGATCTTGTGCGCGCCGGTGTGCGCGAGATCTTCGCGCTTCAACCACACCTCTGCGTTCCACAGCTTCGACAACCCGCGCGCATGCGTGAGCGGCGTCGGCCGTCCGACCCACGTCTTCAGCTCTGCATGAAAATCGGCGAGGAATTCCGGATCGCGCAAATAGCGATCGACGCCCGCTTGCAAGCGATCGAGCGCAGGAACGAGCGTTTCCGGCACATAGCGGCCGCCGAACGGACCGAATCGGCCGCGCGCATCGGGATACGCGTCCTTCAACACGTTCTCGAACAGCGCCTTCGTGTCGGCGTGGGGTAATTCGGTTCTCATCTATATCTCCGCTACGCGCGCAGCATCGGCTGGCGCGTCATCAAACGACGAGCACATCTTGCGCCTCGCGCGCCGCCGAAACGAATCGCAGGATCAAAGCTGGATCCTTGATGCCTGGCGACGCTTCGACACCGCTGCTCACATCGACGCCAAACGGGTGCACGCTACGAATAGCCGCAGCGACGTTGTCCGGATTGAGCCCGCCCGCGAGGATCAATTGCGTGCGTCTCGCAAGCCGCTCCGCTTCGGTCCAATCCGTCGTCTCGCCGGTGCCACTCACCGGTCCTTCGAACACGATTCGGCGCGGTAGCGTTGCGGGCACGCGACCGGCGCGCACGACGGCATTCACGCGCACGTTCTCCGGAATACGGAGCGTTGCCAGATCCTCGAAATCGGTCTGCACGTAATCCGGTGCGAGCACGTCACACACTTCATCGATTTCGTGCTGCCGGGGGTGCAAGAACACGGCGACGCGCGCGATCGCAGGCGGCACGTTGCGCGCGAGCTCGGCGGCGCGTTGCGCGGTGACGCGCCGCTTCGACGCGGCGAATACGAAGCCGATCGCATCGACTTGCGCGCGCACGGCGGCTTCAACGCCTGCCTCGGTCGTCAGGCCGCAGATCTTGATCCACATGCGGCTATTCATCGGGCGTCTCGCCCGTCGCGATCTTGAGCTTGCGCGTGCGCAGGGCCATGGCGCGTTCGCGCCCGGTCGCGAGCATTTCACCGAGCAGCTCTTTCGGTTGCGTCGAATTCATCAGCGTCGTGCCGACCAGCGCGACGCGATAGCCCACCTCTACGACGCGCCGCACATCGTCCAGCGAGCTCACGCCGCTCTCGGCAACCGTCGGATAGCCGGACGGCAATTGATCCGCGAGATCCTCGAGCCGCGACAGATCCACCGTCAGCGTTTCCAGATCGCGGCAATTCAATCCGACCAGCACTTGTTCGTCGTGACGTTTGCGCTGCGCCAGGATTTCGTTGGCGACCGCGAGGTCCTGCGCATCGAACGCTTCGAGCAGCACGAACATCTTGAGCATCGCTGCGCAATCGAGCAGCTCGGTGATGTGACTGCGCTCGAGCATGCGGATGATGACGAGCACGCCGCCGGCGCCGGCCGCACGTGCTTCCATCACCTGATACGGATCGACGAGAAAGTCCTTGCGCATGACCGGCACTTTCAGCGGCTCGAGCGCGGCAGCGGCCAAACGCAAGTGATCGAGCGAGCCGCCGAAACGCGTCGGCTCCGTCAGCACCGACACGGCGCACGCGCCGCCGTATGCGTATGCCTTCACACGCTCCGTGACGTCGCTCGTGTGCTGCGACAAATCGCCTGCAGACGGCGAAGCCAGTTTGCATTCGGCAATGACATCGAACCCTTCCACCGAGAGTTTCAACTTCGGAGCGGGCGGTGCATCGGAGGCTCGCGTCCAAAGCTGTTGCTCGGATTCCTGTGCGCGTGCCGCCTCGAGCCTTGCGAGGCTCGACTGGCACATCTGTGTGAGCAAACCGGACATGACTGACTGCGTCCTAGACCCGAGAGAAACCGAGCGTGAGAGATGCGCAAACGTCCATCGCGCGTTTGTTATCGCGCAGCCGCCAAGCTGCGACCGAACTCTGCGAGCTTCTCCAAGAGCGCCTTGCCGGCGCCGGAATCGAGCGCATCCTCCGCTCTACGCGCAGCTTCGCGCGGCGATGCCGCTTTGCCAAGTAGCTCGAGCACGAGTGCCGCCTGCAGCACGACCGCGCGGCGGTGCGCCGACCGATCGCGGCCTTCGAGCACCGCGCGCAGATGCTCCGTGTTGTACGCCACGTCGCCGCCGCGCAGCTCGTCGGCCGTGCACGGCTCGAGACCGAATTCCTCGGCATTACGGATGGAATGTGCGATTTTTCCTGGTCTCACGTCGAATACGTGGAACGGCCCCACAGGCGTCGCCTCGTCCCAACCCGGTTCGCCGTGTACGACATACGCGCGCTCGATCGCCATGCCGGACAGCGCCTCCGCCATGAGCTCTGCAACATCGAGCCGATAGGCGCCGATCAGGTGATACGGCGGCTCGGCCGGATTCAAGAGCGGCCCGAGAATGTTGAACACCGTGCGTACCCCGAGCGCTTGGCGCACCGGCATGATGGCCTTCATCGCCGGGTGATAGTGGGGCGCGAAAAAGAACGTAAAGCTCGTCGCCTCCAGACACTTGCCGGATTCCACTTCATCGAGCGGCAGCGGCAAGCCGAGCGCGCGGATCACGTCTGCGCTGCCGCTGCGGCTCGACACGGCCGTCGAGCCGTGCTTCGCAACGCGAATGCCCATCGCCGCAACGAGCAATGCAGCCGCCGTCGACAAATTGAAACTGTGCGATCCGTCGCCGCCGGTACCGACCATGTCGACGAGCGGCGAGCCTGGCGCCAGTTGCGGTCGACGTGCGAGCTCGCGCATGGTTTTCGCAAAACCGCGCAATTCCGAGGCGACGACGCCTTTGGAGCGCATTGCCGCCAGCACCGCGCCCGCCATCGCCGGCGAAGTCGTCTCGTCGGTCAATGCCCGCAGCGTCGCCGCCGCTTCCTCTTCGCTCAAGTGCTCGCGTTCGAGCAACCGCTCCAGAGCTTCGCGCAAGGTGATCATGCCGTCCCCCCTCGGGCGCCACCTGTTTGTTTGAGGAAATTACCCATGAGAATCGGACCCTCCGGCGTCAGTACGCTTTCGGGATGAAATTGCACGCCTTCGACGGCAATCGAGCGATGCCGCACGCCCATGATTTCGCCTCCCTGCGTCCGCGCCGTCACTTCGAGCTCGCGCGGCAGGCTCTCGGGCTGCGCGATCAGCGAGTGATAGCGGCCGGCCTGAAACGGCTGCGGCATCCCTTTGAGAATCGATTGGTCGTCGTGCTCGACGAGCGAGGTCTTGCCGTGCATCAGCCGCGGCGCACGCACGACTTTGCCGCCGAACACTTCCACGATGGATTGATGACCGAGACACACGCCGAGGATGGGAATGCGGCCCGCAAACGCTTCGATCATTTTCATCGAGACGCCCGCATCGTACGGCGTGCCCGGACCCGGCGAGATGCACAGATGCGTCGGCTCGAGCGCGCGCGCCTCGTCGATGGTGATCTGATCGTTGCGATGCACGAGCACGTCCGCGCCGAGTACCATGAACGCCTGCACGAGGTTGTAGGTAAACGAATCGTAGTTATCGATCAGTAACAAACGCGGGGCGCTCATAAGCCCTCCTGCGCGAGCGCGAGCGCATTGCGCACGATGGCGCTCTTCGCCAGTACTTCTTGATATTCCATGGCCGGCACGCTGTCGGCGACGATGCCCGCGCCCGCCTGGAAACTGTACGTATCGCCGCGAAACACCATCGTGCGAATCGTGATCGCCTGATCCATGTCGCCGCCGTGGCCGAAGTAGCCGACGGTCCCGCCATAAAAGCCGCGCCGCACCGGCTCGAGCTCGTCGATGATTTCCATCGCCCGCACTTT
>JGI25327J35509_1000148_pt1 | contig 56327 bp, 53 predicted proteins | sample HigsolmetaAR202D_FD_35509 | JGI IMG/M metagenome (IMG submission 35509)
CCTGGTGGGCGTCTCGATCTGGAAGGCTTTGCGTCACCTCCTGCGGCGGTGCACGCAGGCAAGAGACCCCGCCCAGGTTTCGACGCCGGAGAGTCGGGCATGCCGCGTGGTCCGACATCGGTGTGCGTGAGGGCGGGGCCTGCCCTTCGTCAGGCGGTCCGGCGGGAGACCGCGCCCTGCGAAAGGGCGGAGGAGACATGCGTGCTGCCGGTCCCGAGGTATGGATCGCGACGGCGGACGGCCGGGATGTGGTCCGGGCGGACGCGATCGTCGTCGTGCGCCTGGACGGCGGGAGGGTGACGGCTCAGCTGCGGGACGAGGCCAGGCAGGCGGTGACGCTGATCGACGGGACGACCGGGGTGCGCCCGCCGCCCGACTTCCACCGCCGGCTCGTCCGGCTGGTCGCCGAACTGGCCGACGCCAGCGGCGCCCAGCTGGTGCGGACGGTGTGCGACGAGGGCGGATGGCGGTGGGTGGCCGAGCCGCTGTGAGGCGGGATCACTGCGGGACGAGCCGGATCACCGGGTACCGCCGCTCGGACTTGCTCTGGTACTTGGCGATGCGGGGCTGGGCAGCGGCGATGCGCTCCCAGGCCCGCTCGCGCTCGGCGCCCTCCAGGACGTGCGGCCGCACCGGGACGGCGTCGCGGCCGGGCAGCTCGACCGACGCCCGCTCGGGGTGCGCCATCAGGTTGACGAACCAGTCGGGGTTCAGGCTCCCGCCGCCGGAGGCGACGATCAGCCGGGCGTCCTCGCCGTCGGGGAAGTAGGCCACCGGNGTCTGGCGCGGCAGTCCGCTGCGGCGGCCCACCGTGTGCAGGATCAGCACGTCCATGCCCATGAAGTGGCCGCGGCCGCGCCGGATCTTGCGGATCATGCGGGCGTTCATCCGCTGCTGCATCCACCGTGAGAACGCCCCCGGAGTGCCCTTCTTGCGCTTTTCCCGGCCGCCGGCCTGCTGAGTCTGTGCCATGGTCGCCTCCGGTCGGTCTTGTTCGTCGTGGTCTGGTGCGGGTTCCGCGCCGACGGGGCCGGTGCGGGGAACCCCCACGACGATCACGGTAGGTGCGGCCCGGGGACCGGCGCTTCTTGATTCCTGACCGATTCGGACGCCCCGCCGGCGCTCCCGTATCCGGGCGGGCGGCGAGGGGAGGAGCCTGACAGTTGCGTTTTCACGCCGATCTGCACGTCCACTCCAAGTACTCCAGGGCGTGCAGCAAGAACAGCGACCTGGAGCCGCTGGCCTGGTGGGCGCGGCGCAAGGGCTGCACGGTGGTGGGCACCGGGGACTTCACCCATCCGGCCTGGCTCGCCCGGCTGCAAGAGTGCCTGGTGCCGGCGGAGCCCGGGCTGTTTCGGCTGCGCCCGGAGCCGGACCGGGCGGCTGCGGCCGGGCTGCCGCCGAATCTGGCCGAGGCCCCGGTGCGGTTCATGCTGTCGGCGGAGGTCTGCACCGTCTACCGGCGGGCGGGACGCACCCGCAAGATCCACCACCTGTTGTACGTGCCCGGCCTGGCGGAGGCGCGGGAGCTGGGCCGCAGGCTCGGCCGGTTCGGCGACCTGAGCTCCGACGGCCGTCCCGTGCTCGCCCTGGACTCCCGCGACCTGCTGGAGAACGTGCTGGCGTGCGGCGGTCACCTGGTGCCGGCCCACGTCTGGACGCCGTGGTTCGGGGTGTTCGGCGCCAAGTCCGGGTTCGACGCGCTCGAGGACTGCTACCTGGACCTGACCGGTCACATCGCCGCGCTGGAGACCGGGCTGTCCAGCGACCCGGAGATGAACCGGCGGGTGTCCGCGCTCGACCGCTACCGCATGGTCAGCTACTCCGACGCGCACTCCCCGCCCATGCTCTGCCGCGAGACCACGGTGTTCGACACCGAGCTGGACTACTTCGCGATCGAACGGGCGCTGCGGACCGGCGCGGGATATGCCGGGACGGTCGAGTTCTTCCCCGAGGAGGGCAAGTACCACCTGGACGGGCACCGGGCCTGCGGGGTGCGGATGACGCCGCGCGAGCGGCGCGAGCACGGCGGGATCTGCCCGGTGTGCGGCAAGCGCCTGACGGTGGGGGTGCTCAGCCGCGTCGAGGAGCTGGCCGACCGGCCCGAGGGCGTTCCACCGGAGGGGGAGGCGGGGTTCCGGCGGCTCGTCCCGCTGCCGGAGATCGTCGGCGAGATCCTGGGGGTGGGACCCAAGAGCAAACGGGTGCAGCGGGAGATCGACGGGCTGGTCGCCGCCCTGGGACCGGAACTGGCGATCTTGGAGGAGGTGCCGCTGGAGGACATCGCGGCCCGCTCGCCGCTGCTGGCCGAGGCCATCGGGCGGCTGCGGCGCGAGGAGGTGGTCCGGGAGGCCGGCTACGACGGCGAGTACGGCGTGATCCGGGTGATGGAACCCGGCGGGCCGGAGCCGGCGCTCTTTTGAAAGAACGCCCAGGCCGGGAAGAGACCCCGGCCTGGGCGTGCGGTGCGTTCAGCGGCGGATCAGCCGGTGATCTGCGCCCACAGGTCGCACTTGTGGTCCTTGGCGAAGGTGAGGGTCGGCTTGATGGCGCCCGGCGCCAGGTCCTGCACCAGCGGGAACTTCTTCCAGACCGGGGAACCCTTGCCGTTCGGGACGCCGGTGTGGGCGAAGCGGGTCCAGTAGGTGAGCATCCGGTCCGCCAGCGCCTGCTGGGCGGGCGTGCCGGTCACGCCCCCGAAGATGTAGCGGATCTCCGAGCCGTGCGGGGCGCCGAGCGGGAAGCTCACCGGCAGGTTCAGGTAGTCCATGGCGTGCGGGTCGCTGAACTCGTAGGCATAGGCCCGGGTGTGCCGCGCCAGCAGGGCGGTGGAGGCGTACGAGGGGCACGCGAACTGGGCGTCGGTGTAGATCGCGGCGAGCGCCTCGGCCGGGGTGCCGTAGTCCGACAGCCGGTAGCGGGCCAGGATCTGGTCGGCGGTGGACGGGAAGGCCCGGCGCACCGCCTGCGGGTACTCCTCGGCGGTGAGCACCCGCCCGGCCAGGTCGTAGGCGGTCGCCACGTTCAGCCGGGCCTCATCGCGGGTGGTGCCCTGGATCACCGGGACGCGCGGCAGGCGCCCGGCGCGGAACGCCTCCATGACCTGCTCGCGGACCACGTGCCCGTCCACCGACGGACCCCAGGTGATGCGGTCGAAGGCCGGGGTGCCGGCGGCGGCCAGCAGCTGCTCGGCGGGCTTGGCGCGCAGGCAGGCCACATCAAAGCAGCCCACGGCGGCGGCGAAGTTCTCGCCCGCGGCCTCGGCGGTCTGCTTGGGCGCGGCGGGGAAGGCGCAGCCGGACTGGGCGATGGCGCGGTGGAACAGGCCCTTGGCCAGGGGCGAGATCAGGTTCTGGCAGACGCTGCCGCCGCCGGCGGACTCCCCGAAGATCGTGACGTTGCGGGGGTTGCCGCCGAAGGCGGCGATGTTGCGCTGCACCCAGCGCAGCGCGGCCTGCTGGTCCAGCAGCCCGTAGTTGCCCGAGGAGCCGGTGGGCGACTCGGCCGACAGGCCCGCGTGCGCCAGGAACCCGAAGGCGCCCAGCCGGTAGTTCANGGTCACCACGATCACGTCGCCGCGCTGGGCGAGCACACCGCCGTCATAGAACGCGCCCGAGCCGATGGTGAAGCCGCCGCCGTGGATCCAGACCATGACCGGCCGCGGCCGCAGCGAGCGCTTGGCGGGGACATGGACGTTGAGGTAGAGGCAGTCCTCGCTGGGCGTGCCGGGCCCGGCCAGGTCGCCCCAGGGCGTCTGCACCTTGCTCTGCATGCAGGGGTTGCCGGGCTTGGTGGCGTCCCGGACGCCCCGCCAGCCCTCGGGCGGCGCGGGGGGCTTCCAGCGCAGCGGGCCGACCGGCGGCTTGGCGTAGGGGATGCCGAGGTAGGAGGTCCCGTTCTCACCGGAGACACCCCGGATCAGCCCTTCGTGAATGCGCACCACGGGCGCCGTGGCCGGTGCGTTCCCGGCGGCCTGGACCGGCGTGGCGCCGAGGGCGGCCGACAGTGCGAGGCCGGTCAGGGACGCGGCCAGCGCCGCGAACGTCCTGCGGCGCCCGGGCCGTCGCGAAGATGCGTGTCTCCTCCCTGCGGCGGGTCCGGGAGGGACGGGGGATGGGTGCACCATGCGGGCTTCCTTTCCGTGAGGGAGCACGGCGGTCGGGTGGATCTGCCGCGGCAGGGCCGGTGAGCTCGTGCGGAGCCGGAGGGACGCGCCGTGGCTCGGCGGCGCGTCCACAGGCAGGCGACACATGGCGTTTCGATCGGTTTTAAAAACGTCACATATGGGTTCGGAAAAGGCAACGGGGCGATCACAGAACTGGTGTGGGAAACATTCCCCGGCCGGGTTCTTTGTGTGAGGGGCACAGTGGGTGATGTTGTCTGCCGAATGCGTGGGACTTTGTGAATCTCTTTGAATGCGGCCTCCCAAGAAAAGGGGGTCGAGATTGTGTTCGCTCTCCTATGAGCGTTCGAAAAAGCGGAGGCGCATGATTTTTGCGGCGTCCGAATTCGCCGGGGTCCTGGGGGAGGCCGCACCCGGGCGGGGAGAGGAACGACCCGCACCGCCGGGCAGGCCCAGCGGCCCGTCGCGCAGCAGTGCCCGCTGCTGCACCGGCCGGTGACCGGCGCCCTTCAGCGGGCCCTCGGCCGGCACAGCCCGGGCCGGTCGGCGGCCGATGGTGGGCGTCTCCTGAGAAGGGCGGTCGGTGTCCGCAGGCAAGGAAGGTGCGGGTCGCGCGGCCGGCGGTTCCATGGGCGAAGGCGGGGCATGGCGGTCGGGAGCGGCACCGCGCCCTGGAGTGGTATGGGGCTGGAGGCCATGGCTTTCCCGCCGCGGAGCGCCGCACACCCGGAGCACGGGGCCGCGCCGGGTCCGCAGAGACGGCGTGTGGCGAAGGGTTCACCGCGTCCGGCCGCCCGGCCACGCCGCTACCGAGCCCTTGGCCCATGGGCGGGCCGTGCCGCCGGTGACCTCCGCCGCACCCGGGCGGACCGCGCCGGCCTGCTTACCGAAGGGGCGCCCGACCTGCTGGAGCGGNCCTTCGCGCACCGGCCGCAAAGGGCGGGGAGGNGCCGTGTGCCGGTGTCTCCCCGTCGCGGCGTTCGGGCCGGGACGGCCACCGAAACCGCATGACAGCGTGTGACTTGGCTCACTTTTACGGAGTTTGATCACCTGAAAAGGGCTTTCGGGGACATCGTGTCTGCGCGGCGCATGCCGCAGAAGGAAGTCCAACCGGGGAAAGTTCGAGGTCGGGATGCGGAGACGGCTGGTGCGCTGGATGATCGTGGCCGCCCTGGTGGCCGCGGCGGGAGCGCTGCCGGGTGACGGGCCGCACCGGATCGAGCTTCACGACGTGCCCGAGACGCTGTCCTTCTTCACCGGCGCCGACTCCGACCGCCCCGGCGAGACCGGCTCCGACCGGCGTTCCTGACGCCTCCTCCCCCTTCGCCCCGGCTTCAGCGTGATATCGCTGACCTGGTGCGATGGGTCGAATCGGGGTCAAGATGGGGGATGGCCAGTTCCAACGGTGATGACCGGAGGGCCCGTGCCGCTGGGGCCGGCGCGGGCGATGGCGCCCGCGATGAGCGGGAGGGGCTGTTCGTCTACGGGACGCTGCGTTTCCCCGAAGTGCTGGCGGTGCTGCTGGGCAGAGTGCCCCGCCTGGAGCCGGCCAGGGCCCCCGGCTGGCGGGTGCGGGCGCTGTCCGGGGTGGTCTATCCCGGGCTGGTCCCCGACCCGGCCTGCACGGCGGACGGAACGCTCATCCTCGGCCTGTCAGAGGCCGAACAGCGGCTGCTGGACGCCTTCGAAGGCGACCTGTATGAGCGGCGGCGGCTGGCGCTGGAGGACGGCCGGCACGGCTGGGCATACATATGGCGGGGTCGAACCGAGCCGCGGGACTGGGACCTGGCGGGTTTCGCCGAACGCCACCTGGCGGCCTATGTCGACGGCTGCCGCATCTGGCGCGCCCGCCACGAACGGGCCATGGGCCTGGGGCGCGAGGACCATCGCGCCGTGTTGCGGGGAGTCGCACGGGGAGGACCCGATTCGCCGGGCATCGGGGCGGAACATGAGCGCGGCATGGAACCGCGGGCGTGATCGTCGGATCTGAAGCGGTATGGGCGGTGTGTTCACATGCCGTTCATCCAGCCTGGACTTATGTTCACAAAAGTCGGGGAAGAATATGACCATGAGTGTCAATCCAGGGCACATTCCAGTGAAAGGGGACTCCCTCCCTGAGGACCGCTACCTCGACCGGGAGGAAAGCTGGCTGCGGTTCAACCAGCGTGTCCTGGAGCTGGCCGAAGACCCTGCCCTGCCGCTGCTGGAGCGCGTGCGCTTCCTGGCCATCTTCGCCAGCAACCTCGATGAGTTTTTCATGGTCCGCGTGGCCGGGCTGACCCGCCGCATGGCCACCGGGCTGGCCGTGCAGTCGGCCAGCGGGCGGCTGCCGCGCGAGGTGCTGGAGCGCACCTCCGAGGTGGCGCACGAACTGATGCTGCGGCACGCCTCGGTGTTCCGCGACGAGGTCCTGCCGGAGCTGTCCAAAGAGGGCATCGAGATCCTGCGCTGGGACGAGCTGTCGCGGACCGAGCAGGAACGGCTGCACCGATTGTTCCGGGAGCGGATCTACCCGGTGCTCACCCCTTTGGTGGTCGATTCGGCGCACCCCTTCCCCTACATCAGCGGGCAGTCGCTGAACCTGGCCGTGATCGTCCGCGACCCCGACACCGAGGCCACCATGTTCGCCCGGGTCAAGGTGCCGCCGGTGCTGCCCCGCTTCATCAGCGCCTCCCCCGACCGGTTCACCCCGCTGGAGGACGTGATCGCCGCCCACCTCGACCAGCTGTTCGCCGGCATGGAGGTGGTGGAGCACCACGTCTTCCGGGTGACCCGCAACCAGGACCTGGAGATCGACGAGGACATCAGCGAAGGGCTGCTGCAGGCCCTGGAGCGGGAGCTGCTGCGCCGCCGCTTCGGCCCGGTGGTGCGGCTGGAGGTGGAAGAGTCCATCTCCCCGGAAGTGCTGGAGCTGCTCACCGGGGAACTGGGCATCGAGGAGCGCCAGATCTACCGGCTGCCCGGCCCGCTGGACCTGGCCGGCCTGCACGCCATCGCCGACCTGGACCGCCCGGAGCTGAAGTATCCGCCGTTCGTGCCGTCCAAGGACGCGCTGCCGCTGGACACCGACATCTTCGCCGCGATCCGCGAACGCGACGTCCTCGTCCACCACCCGTATGACTCCTTCACCACCACCGTGCAGCGGCTGATCGAGGAGGCCGCCGCCGACCCGCGGGTGCTGGCGATCAAGCAGACCCTCTACCGCACCAGCGGCGACTCCCCGATCGTGGACGCCCTCATCGACGCGGCCGAGGCCGGCAAGCAGGTCGTGGTGGTGGTCGAGCTGAAGGCCCGTTTCGACGAGCGCGCCAACATCGAGTGGGCGCGCAAGCTGGAACAGGCCGGCTGCCATGTGGTCTACGGGTTCGTGGGCCTGAAGACGCACTGCAAGCTGTCGCTGGTGGTGCGCCAGGAGGCCGACGGGACGCTGCGCCGCTACTGCCACATCGGCACCGGCAACTACCACCCCAAGACCGCCCGCCAGTACGAGGACCTGGGCCTGCTGACCGCCGCCCCGGACGTCGGCGAGGACGTCAGCGAGCTGTTCAACCACCTGACCGGCTACTCCAAGCAGACCTCCTACCAGCGGCTGCTGGTGGCGCCGCGCACCTTGCGCTCGGGGCTGATCCAGCGGTTCGAACGGGAGGTGGACCACCACCTGGCCGGCCGTCCCGCCCACATCCGCATCAAGTGCAACGGGCTGGTCGACGAGGCCATCATCGACGCCCTGTACCGTGCGTCGCTGGCGGGCGTGCCGGTGGACATCTGGGTGCGCGGCATCTGCGCGCTGCGCCCGGGAGTGCCCGGCCTGTCGGAGAACATCCGGGTCCGCAGCGTGCTGGGCCGTTTCCTGGAGCATTCGCGGATCTTCGCGTTCGAAAACGGCGGCGACGCGGAGGTCTGGCTGGGCAGCGCCGACCTGATGCACCGTAACCTCGATCGTCGGGTGGAGGCGCTGGTGCGGGTCACCGACCGGGCCCAGCGCGCCGACCTGGTGCGGCTGCTGGACATGGCCATGGACGACGGCACCGCCTCCTGGTGGCTGTCCGGCGACGGCACCTGGACGCGGCACCAGTACGCCGACCCTCCGCAAGGAGGTGAGGGAGGTCGCGGCGAACCGCTGCTGGACATCCAGCGGCATCTGATGAAGACCCGGCGCTGGAGGACGGTGGAAGGCTGAAGGTGAAGTCCGAGGAAGGTCGGATCCGGGCGGCCGGGGCGGTGCTGTGGCGCCGGGCTCCGGACGGCCCTCGGGTGGCGCTGGTGCACCGGCCCAGGTACGACGACTGGTCGTTCCCCAAGGGCAAGGTCGATGCGGGCGAGCACGTGCTGGGCGCCGCGCTGCGCGAGGTGGTGGAGGAGACCGGGATCGCCGTGCGGCTGGGCCGGCGGCTGCCCTCCATCACCTACCTCAAGGACGGCCGGCCCAAGCAGGTGGACTACTGGAGCGCCACGCCCATCGACGCGGAGGCGGTCTTCGTCCCCAACGAGGAGGTCGACCGCCTGGAGTGGCTGCCGGTGGCCGAGGCCGTCGAGCGGTTGAGCTATGAGCGGGACGCGCAGGTGCTGCGCGAGTTCGCCGCCGGGCCGCTGACCACCCGCCCCGTGGTGATCTTGCGGCACGCCCTGGCGGGCAGGAAGAGCGACTGGCGCGATGACGACGCGCTGCGCCCCCTGGACGATCGCGGACGCGCCCAGGCGCGGGCGCTGGCCGCGCTGCTGGGCGTCTTCGGGCGGCTGCGGCCGGTCTCCTCGGCCACCGCCCGCTGCGTGGAGACGCTGCTGCCGTACGCGCTGGCCTCGGGCGGTGAGGTGACCACCGACCGGGCGTTCACGGTGGGCCGCACCGACGCGGGACGCGCCGGGTCACGGCTGGTGGAGCTGGCCTGCGACGGCGCGGACCCGCTGGTGGTGTGCACCCACGGCGAGATCGTCGGGGACCTGATCGCCGAACTGTGCCGCAAGTTCGGCGAGCCGGTTCCCGACGATCCCTCCCTCCGCAAGGGCGGTTTCTGGGTGGCCCACCTGGCGGTGGACGACGACGGGACGAGCGGCGTCGCCGCCTTGGAACGCCACTGGGCCCCCCCGTCCTGAGCCGGTCAGAAGGCCGGCGGGGCGGTCTGCTCCCAGGTGGCCTCCACGCGGGACAGGGATTCCAGGGCCTCGCAGCGTTCGATGCCGTAGAGGACGCCCAGCACGAACGCCTCGGCCGGGGTGGTGGAGCGTTCGGCCGCGGCGGCCCGCAGGTGCTGCATCGCGATGACGCCGTCCTGGTAGCCGCCCAGGACCTCCTGGAGGCGTTTGGCGTGGGCGGCGGTCTGCGCGGCGATCTCGGCCAGCTCCGCCGGTGACCGGGCCGGCTCGGCGGCGGCCCTGCGGGACGCCTTGCGCTTTTTGCCCTTGCCCTTGGCCGGGCGGGCGCCGTCGGCGGCCTGCGGCTTCAGCTCGCGCAGCGCGGCGGCGGCCAGCTCGGCCGCATAGCGGGCGCGTTTGGCGGCCTTGCGGGCGTCATGCCTGGCCTCTTCGGGGTCCTTGGCGGTGGCGATCGCCTCGTACTTGCGGGTCAGCCGCCGCCACTGGCGGGTGACCAGCCGGGGCAGCTCGGCGACCGCCGGCCGGAACGCCCGCTCGCTCAGCGGCGGGTCGGCCACCAGCGCGTCCAGCGCGTCCAGCAGGGCGAAGTAGCGCGGCTGGGTGAGGGTGGTGTTCATCCTGCGGTAGGCCGACTTCTCCCGCTTGCTCAGCGCCTCCAGCCACGACTGGGAGGCGGCCGGGTGCAGCCCGTAGGGCCGCTCCAGCCGGTCGGTGAAGCGCATCCGCAGCACTTCCAGGTCGCGCACCTCGCCGAGGACCTCCGCCAGCCACCGCAGCTCCGGCTCCAGCGGGGCGATGCGCACCGGGTCCAGCAGCGGCGCGTAGCTGCGCAGCGCGCTGCGGATCCGGCGGACGGCCACCCGCATCTTGTGCACCGCGTCGAACTCCGCCAGCCGGGCCTTGGGGTCGTAGGAGATCACCGCGTCCACCTGCTTGGCCAGGTAGCCGATCACCGCGGCGCCGGCCGAACCGGCCGGCAGGTCCGGCAGCGCGCGGCGGTGCCCGCCGAACGGGACCGCCATGACCGGCTCCAGCACCCTCCCCAGCTTGGCCGGGCCGCTCGCCGGGCGGGCCCCGGCCTGTTGCAGCCGCTCCCCGGCCGCCCGCAGCAGCTCGGGAGTGCCGGCCGGGCCCAGCTCGATCTCGATCTCCCGCCAGACGGTGGCGCCCGGCTGCTCGGCGCCTTCGGAGTCGATGAGCCGTCCGGTCACCGTGTCGTCGGCGACCTCCGCCAGCAGCCGCCCGCCTGCGTCCCGCAGCAGGATCACGGTGCGTTCGGTCTCCAGCACCGCCACCGGCCGCAGCTGTGCCCCCCGGACATGGACGGCCACCAGCCGGGCCAGCTTCGCCGGGACGACCTGGGGGCGGCCGAGCGAGGCGCGCAGCTCGTTCTTGCTGTCGGGGGCCACCGGTATCTTCAGGTGCCAGCCGGCGTCCGCCCCGCCGCGCCGCCGGCGCAGGGTGATGCCGCGGGCGGCCAGCCGGTGGTCACAGGTGTCGAAGTAGTTCGCGATGAGCACATGCGTGCGGGGTTCGCTCACGGACGCGACCCCGGGCAGACCGGATAGATCCGGCAGTGTGAAGTCGCGGTCGGCGTCGTATTTGCGTTCTACCTCAAGCTGGCTTTTCGGGTCGGCCACGCATGTTCTCCTCGATATCGACGTTCCCGGCGAGCGGGGTTGACCGGAGATGACGCTCCGATGACCAGCATTACACGTTCCGGTAAACAAAGTGAGACCCAGGTCTACGAAAACGACCAGGTCAGGGTGGGGAAAGACGACGCGGCGAGGCTGGAGCGCTGGTGGGAGGCGCACCATGCGGAGCTGACCGCCCACTGCTACCGGATGCTCGGCTCGGCCTTCGACGCCGACGACGCCGTCCAGGAGACCCTGGAACGCGCCTGGCGCGGCCGCGGCCGTTTCGAGGCCTCCCGGGGTTCTGCGCGCTCGTGGCTGTATGCCATCGCCACCAACGTCTGCCTCGACATGCTGCGCGGCGCCCGCCGCCGCGCCCTGGCCATGGACCTTGGCCCCGCCGCCGAGCCCGGCTCCCCCCTGGGCCGTCCGCTGCCGGAGGAGCACTGGGTGCTGCCGATCCCGGACCGGCGGGTATCGCCGGCGGGCGCCGACCCGGCCGAGGCGGCGGTGGCGCGCGAGACGATCCGGCTGGCGTTCGTGGCCGCCCTGCAGCACCTGCCGCCCCGCCAGCGCGCCGTGCTGATCCTGCGCGATGTGCTGCGCTGGCGGGCCGCGGAGGTGGCCGGGCTGCTCGGCGTCACCGTCGCCGCCGTCAACAGCGCCCTGCAGCGCGCCCGCGCCACCCTGCGCACCGTCCACCCCGACGGCACCGAAGGCGCCGCCCCGCTGGGCGAGGCGGAAGGCGACCTGCTGGACCGCTACTGCACCGCGTTCGAAAACCACGACGTCGATGCGCTGGTGGCGCTGCTGCACGAGGACGCCGCCATGTCGATGCCCCCGTTCACCTGGTGGCTGCAGGGCCGCGAGCACATCCGCCGGGCGCTGTCGGCCCCGGACGCCGGCTGCCGGGGCTCCCGCCTGGTCCCGGTCGCGGCCAACGGCTCACCGGCCTTCGCGCACTACGTCCCCACCGGCCCCGGCGGGACGTTCGAACCCCGGGCGCTGGTGCTGGTGGACGTCCGCGGCGGCCTCATCGCCGGCACGACCTCCTTCCTGGACACCGCCCGCCTGTTCCCGCTGTTCGACCTGCCTCCCACCCCGCCGCGGCGGCCGGTTTCCCCGGACGAGCGATGAGTTTCACGCCCCCCGGTCGTAGGAGAGGTGAACGACCCCGACCACGGGAGGCACCCTCGATGTCCACCGAACCGAAGATCGAAACCCGCCCCGCCCAGCCGTACGCGGCCATCCCCGTCAAGGCCCCGATGCGCGAGTGGGGCCGGGTCAACGCCCTGGTCCCGGAGGTCTACGGCCGGCTGGGCCGGCGGCGGATCGTCCCCGCGGGCCCGCTGTTCTACCGCTACCGCGTGATCGGCGGCATGGACGTCCCGTTCGAACTGGAGGTGGGCGTCCCCGTCCCCGAACCCATCGAGCCGGACGGCCGGATCATCCCCGGCTCCATCCCGCCCGGCCGCTACGCCACCTTGACCCACCACGGCCATCCGGACGGCCTGTTCGACGCCATCACCGCCTTGCAGGAGTGGGGCACCGCCCAGGGCATCACCTGGGACATCCGCCGGGAGGGCGGCACCGAGATCTGGGGCGGCCGCTTCGAGTTCTACCTGACCGACCCGGCCGTCGAGCCCGACATGACCAAGTGGTCCATCGAGCTGGCCTACCGCCTCCAGGACGCCTGATTCGCCGGATCGACAGGGCGTTCTCGTCTCGGGAAGGGCCTTTCGGGAAGCCGGCCGGGCGTCTGGTCCTCGGACGGGGCGCCGGAGAGCCGGGGCGGCTCTTCGCGGGCCGCTCCTGGTCACGGTCTCGGGTGCGGCGTGCGGGCCGGTGACGGGGTCGCCGCCGCGGGCATGGGCGACCGCGGCTTCCCGGCGGGCCCGGCCGGGCGTCCCGCTTTTCTGCGGGACCGCCGGTGCGGCGTCAGCGCAGTGCCTCGCCGAGTTCGGCGAGGCCGGGGTGCCGCGGCCAGCGCCGGATTAGCGCCCGGTGCGTTTTGACCAGCTCGGCGCGGGTCCGGCCGCCGCCGGTGCCGGTCACGATGCCGAGCGCGGTGCGCAGGCCGGTGACCGCCTCGGTGATGTCGCCGCCGCGGGCGTGAGCGGCCGCGGCCCGCACGCGGTACCAGGCCACCCACTCTGAGTTCCGCACGTCCGCGGCGAGCGCCTGGATGCCCGAGGCGATGAGACCGGCGGCGGCGCCGTGCTGTGCCGGGTCCTCGGCGAGGTAGGACAGGATCAGTCCGCGTTGCATGGTCAGGTACGCCGGGCCGTAGAAGTAGAGGCCGTCCGGGTCGTCTGCGCGGGTGCCGCCGGCCAGGATCTCTTCGGCTTCGCCGATGCTCCTCAGCGCCCCCTGCCGATCCCCCAGAACGGCCAGCGCCCGTCCGCTCTGCTGGACGGCCATGGCACGGGTGCCGGTCGCGGTGGCCATCTCGGCGGCGGCCTTCGACAACTCGGCCATGGCACCGATGTCGCCGGTCACCCACGCCAGATGCCCTTGCATGGACAANGCCGTCGCGGCGAGGTCGGTGTTGCGGCTTTGCATGCCGAGTCTCAGTGCCTGGTCGTANAGCGTGCTCGCGTCCTCGTAGGCGCCGACGGCGGTGTGCAGCCATCCGACGAATTGGGAGGCCTCGGCGGCCGTCTGGGCGAGCCGGGCGGCCGGAGCGGCACGGGCCTCTTTCAGCAGCCGCAGGATCAATTTCAGGTGCTCGGCCGCGGGCGCCAGCATGCGGCCGGAACCGATCGAGTCTTCCAGGCGCCGCTGATGGGCGAGGGTGGCGGCCAGCCCGTCCACCACGGCCTCATCCAGCCGGGCGGGATTGCGCGCGGCGAGGGCCAGCCGCTCACGTTCGTCCGGATCGTCATGCGGTTCCGGCGGGCGCGATGAGGAGGGCTGTGGGCGGGGGCCGAACAACTCGTCTTCCGAGACGCCGAACACTTTGGCGTAAGCGGCCCGGTAGCGGGGATCGCATGGCCGGACTTCGCCGCTCTCCCAGCGTTTGACATAAGTCACAAACGAAGAGAGGTCGGGCTTTTGGTGATCATCGGTGGCGTCTCGCAGGAAACGGGCCGTCTTCCGCTGCCCCCAGCCGCGCTTTTCGCGTTCGGCTCGCAGGCGTGCGGCGATGGCGCGGGGGTCGTCGGCGGTGCTCATGGGGGGCGCACCCTTCGTCCGGCCGGTGTTCTCCGAGCTTGAGGGGCTGCTCCCCATGATGCCTATCGAGACGTGCTGTGTGCGGTCATGTGACGTTCCGTGACACACGGCGGCCCCGGGCGGGGGCGCCGGGGCGGGCGAGGCGGTGGTCAGGAATCGGGATCGATCTGGCCCGGCTTTTCGATCAAGGGGTACTTCATCCCCATGTGGCTGGGGCGGAAGCCCATTTTCTGGTAGAAGCGTATGGCGTTCGGGCGCTGGCGGTCGGTGGTGAGCTGGACGACGCGGCAGCCGCGGGCGCGGGCCTGTTCGATGACCCAGTTGATCAGGGCCTGGCCGACGCCTTTGCCGCGGTATTCGGAGGCCACCCGCACGCCTTCGATCTGAGCGCGCTCACCCCCGGTATAGGTGAGGCTGGGGATGTAGGTGAGCTGGAGGGAAGCGGCGATCTCGCCGTCGATCTCGGCGACGATGATGGCGTTGTTGGGATCTTTTTCGATCGCCTCGAACGCCCTCCAGTAGGGCTCGGGCAGTTCCTCGCCCGGCGTCTCGCGGGTGCTGCCCAATGGGTCGTCGGCCAGCAGCCGGACGATCGTGGGCAGGTCGTCGCGCACCGCCTCGCGGAAGGTCACCTTTTGATCACGAGCCACGTGGCTCAGGGTAGCCGCCCAGTTAGAGACATAAGTTACCCTCGCTTGTAGTACTACGCTTTGTAGTACTACGTTGGGTGCGAACCCACCCCGGATTCTCTATGGAGGCCGCCGACGTGGTCGTCCTCGCAGATCTTCCGCGTGCCGCCGCCAGGCCGCGCTGCGCCGCCGCCCATGTGCCGGCGCCGGGCGAGGGCCGCGCAGGCACGCCGCGGGACCACCACGCGACGGTCATCGGCGCCGAGATCGCTCGACCGAGCAGCCGGACCTCCGTCAGCAGCGAGGAACCGGCGGCCATCACCGGCATGCCGCATCGGCCGGCCGACTCACCGCCGCCGGAACGGGTACGGGCCGTCCACCGTGCGTCGCCGCTGCCTGCGGCCCTGTTCGACCTGGAGAAGACATGCTGAACCCCGACAAGCACTGGACCGATTACGCGATCTGCCGCGGTGCCGACCCCGAGCTCTTCTACCCCATCAACTACACCGTTCCGGTAATGGCCGAGCAGGTCGAGGCCGCCAAGGCCATCTGCGGCAACTGCCCGGTGAAGGCCGAGTGCCTCGACTGGGCGCTGCGCGCCGGCGAGCCCGACGGCATCTGGGGCGGCACCACCCCCGAAGAACGCCGCTACATCCGCCGCGAAATGCGCCGCGGCGAGCGCACCGGCCGCATCGTCGCCGCCTGACCGCAAACCGCCTGAAAACCCGGCGACCTGTGCAAGACGTCGCAGGACGGGCATTTATGGGCACCTTTATAAGGGCCGGAGCGTTGTCTCAACAGCGCGACCCCTATGGAGGCTGCCAGATGAACGACCCCCTCGTCCCGCGGCGGAGCCGTTCGGAAGGGCTGGCGACGCACGCCGCCCGCGCGGTCTCGGCGGCCGTGCTGGTGGGAACGGTCACCGCGGTCATGTGGGTGCTGGAGGCGCTGGACTACGCGCTGGGCGGTGCGCTCGACCGCTATGGCATCCGGTCCTATGACCTCGGTGAACTGCCGGACATCTTCACCGCGCCCTTTCTGCACGGCGGGTTCGGGCATCTGATGGCCAACACGATGCCGTTCCTGGTGCTGGGCTTTCTGGCGGCGGTGCGCGGGATCGGCCGGTTCCTGGCGGCCAGCCTGATCATCATCGTGGTGGGCGGGCTGGGCGTGTGGTTCACCGGCTCGCCCTCGGTGGAGACCCTGGGCAGCAGCATCCTGATCTTCGGCTACTTCGGCTACCTGCTGAGCCGGGGCCTGTTCGAACGCAGCCTGCTGGACCTGGCGATCGCCGTCGTGGTGGTGCTGAGCTACGGCACGATGATCTACGGCATCCTGCCCACCCACCCGATGATCTCCTGGCAGGGCCACCTGTTCGGGCTGATCGGCGGCGTCCTGGCCGCCTGGGTACTGCGCCGCCGCGACGCCTGGAGCTAGGCGGGACGGCCTCCTTTCACGGCCGGACGGACACGTCGGTGATAGTGGCGTCGCGAGGGGTCTCCAGCGCGTTCACGATCACCCGGGCCACCGTCATGGGGTCGATGAAATCCTCCGGCCGGTACGGCCGCCCTTCCTGGGCGCGCACCTTGCGCTGCATCTCGGTGGCGGTGCGGCCCGGGTAGACGCTGGTCACCCGCAGCCGCGGCTCCTCGGCGCGCAGCGCGTCGGCCAGGGCCTTCAGCCCGTGCTTGCCGGCCGCGTACGCCGACCAGCCGGGGTTGGCGCGCAGCCCCGCGCCGGAGTTGACGAAGACCACCTGCCCCTCGGCCGCGCGCAGCGCCGGCAGCAGCAGCCGGGTCAGCTCCGCCGCGGCCACCAGATTGACCATGATCTGCTCGATCCACCGGTCGGCGTCCAGCTCGGCGACCGTGCCCAGCTCCACCACGCCCGCGCTGTGCACCACGCCGTCCAGCCGGTCCGGCAGCCCGGCCGCCGCCAGCGCCGCCTCGATCCGGCGGGGCTCGGTCAGGTCCAGCACCACCGGCAGCACCGTGCCGCGCCGCCCGGCGTCCGCGGCCCGCGGCGCCCCCGCCGCGTCGCGGTAGAGCACCTGGGTGCGGGCCTGCACGCCGCCCAGCCGGGCGGTCACCTGTGCCAGCCGCTCGGGCGAACGGCCGACCAGCACCAGATCGTGCCCCCGGTCGGCCAGCAGTTCCGCGACCGCCGCGCCGATGCCGCCGGTCGCACCGGTGATCAGATAGGTCCCCATCCCGCTATTGAATCCTTCCCGAAGCGTTCACGGTATCGATGCCGCGGTGTGTCCGGTCCCGTCGCGTCAGGCGTTGGGGCGCAGCACCCGGGTGGCGCCGGCGATCAGGGCGGTGACCAGGATCCAGCCGCTGGCGATCAGCACATAGGCCACCCACTCGGTCCAGCCGACCGGGTCGAACAGCTCGCGGCGCCCGAAGGTGCCGATGGGGATCAGCAGGTCGAGGGTGTAGATGAAGGCGTTGTAGTGCGGGCGTTCCTCGGGCGGGCGGATCGACCGCGGCGGCTCCACGGAGAACACCACGGTGCCGGCGATCAGCAGCAACGCCACCCATACCGCCGCCATCCACGGCCGGTAGCCGTGGCCGATGGTCCAGTCCAGCAGGTGGCTCCAGATCCGGGCGGGCAGGGAGAGGGTGCGCCGCCGGGCCCGCATCTTGGCCAGCATCGCCTTGCGGGCCAGGTCCTCATGGCCGATCTGGCGGTACCAGCTCGCCAGCTGCTCATACGGCTGGGGGTGGTACTCCTCGCGGCCCACCCAGCGCAGCCGTTCCTCCGGCGGGCAGCCGCGCAGCGCGTCGTAGGTCAGGCCGCGCAGCCACAGCTCCCGGGGCCAGACCATGGGGCCGCCGTCCCGCAGGGTGCCGATGTGGGAGTACGACAGCGCCACCCGACCGTTCACCGGCTCGGTGGGGCGGAACAGCATCTCCTCCACCTGCATGAGGGTGGCCTGCAGCGCCCGCGGGTCGGTGCCGGCGCGCAGCGTGGCCAGGTCGAAGGAGAGGGTGCCGTGCACTTTGGCGCCGCGCAGCCGCACCATGCCCTCGGCGATGAACCCGGCGCTGAACTCGGCGGCGTCCTCCACCACGATGTTCTGGGCGTCCAGCGCCGGCCCGGAGGGGTTGCACAGCAGGGCGCCCTCCATGAACAGCCCGCCGTTCATCCGGGCGCCCACCAGGCGGACCCCGCCGTTGAACTCGGCGTCCCGGAGGAAGGCCCCGGCATCGACCACCAGGCCGCCGCCGAAGAGCGCCCACCGGTTGGGGTCGGACTGGGTGACGATCACGTCGTTCATCCGCAGCCCGCCGCTGATCTGGGCGCGCTGCAGCCGGACCTCCCCGTCGATCCGCGACCTCGACAGGCTCACATAGCCGTCGGCCTGCAGCCCGCCGGCGTCCAGGCCCGGCATGCGGCACTCGGACATGCGCAGCTGGCGGGTCCGCGCGTTCGACAGGTCGGGGACCTCGTCAAAGTGGCAGCGTTCCAGCCGCAGCTCGCACTCGATGGTGCCGCCGGACAGCCGCAGCCGCCCCCTGATATAGGCGCCGCGCAGCTTGACGGCCGGGACGTGACCGGGCCTGCCCTCCCGGGCGCCCAGCAGCAGCCGGGAGATCACCTCGGCGCGCACCGTGCGCTCGGGAAGGGGTTCGTCGGGACGGTTCTCGCCGAGAACGACCATGGTCCCGGTGGGGTAGGCCTCCCATACCCGGGTTTCGGCAGCGGTCAGTTCCAGCGTTTCCACCGAGGTGGGATCCGGCACGGGCAAGGCCTTTCCACTGTCGCGACCGATTCGGTGATCGATTGACCTTTGACAAGGTCGACCTTTACAAGTCGGACGCCGGGAAGGGAAGCCCCGGTCGGCGCGCGGCCTTGCCCCGCACTCCGCCGCATCCGCAAGACGCGGCGGAGCACGGAGCGCGGATTCAGAAGAACAGGCCGCGGCGCCGGGCTGCCTGGTTGAGGAACTGCTGCAGTTCGTGCTCCCAGTTGGTGGTGTGGACCGAGGCGTAGTCCACGGTGAAGTGGGTGAGGGAGTCGTGCCCCTCGGTGAAGAGCCCGCCGCGCTTGTCCAGCTCCAGGACCACTTCCATGGAGTGCGGGGAGGCCACGAAGGTCACTTCCAGCTCGTTGATGCCCGAGGCGTACTGCGGCGGCGGGTAGAACTCGATCTCCTGGTAGAACGGCAGCTCCTGGCGGATGCCCCGGATGTAGCCGCGCTCGCAGTCGGCGCTGCGGAAACGGAAGCCGAGGTTGGCGAAGGCGGCCAGGATGCGCTCCTGGGCGGGCAGCGGGTGCACCGCGATCGGGTCCAGGTCGGTGGCGTCCACCGCCCGCGCGACCTCCAGCTCGGTGGCGACCCCCACGGTGGTGCCGTGCAGCGGCTGGCCGTACATGTGGGTCAGCGGCGCCTCCCAGGGGATCTGCAGGGTGAACGGCAGGGAGTGCCGCGCCCCCTTCCGCAGCTGGAACGGCCCGGTGAGCTGGACCTTGGCGTACTCCATGTTGGTGTTGTATTCGCTGTCGCCGGACTCGACCTCCACGCGAGTCCGCAGCGCCACCGAGACGTACCTGATGTCGGAGTCGTGCTCGCCGCCCATCAGGTGCACGTCACCGCTGATCGTCCCGCCGGGCGTGGTGTTGGGGTTGTGCAGAACGGTTTCGACGGACGGTCCCCCGACGCCCATCGCCTTCAGCAGCTTCTTGAAGACCAACGTTTCCTCCTGTGATGCGGGCCGCCGTTTGTGGGGCAACCGTCCTTTTAGTCGCGGGCGGCGCCGGTTTCGTTCCCTTGAATCCGGTGCGCCGTAATGGAGACCACATCATGTCGTACCTGGTGAGACAGGGGAAGACGGGACGTTCTGCGGCGCTTGGGCCGAGGGAGGTTCCGTGGGCTCCTTGCGGCTCGTCCCTGCTTGCGCCGGCGCGAAGGTCCGGGGGCCCGATCCGGACGGCTCGGTGCGGCGTTCGTCACGGCGCTTCGCGGGCCGGGGCCGTCCGGCGGGGCGGCATGCCGCAGGCGTGATCGTTTCGTTGTTGTCCTCTGTGCCGCCGTTGGGGTTGTCTTTGCTCACCCTTTGCCGGCGGGGCCGCTGTGCGTCGTCCCAGGGGCTCTCGCCGGATGCTCGCCGGGCCGTGGCGTCCGGGGGCCGGATTGTGCCGGTCAACGGGTTGTCAGGTGGTTACCAGCGGGTAGCATAGGGAGAGTTACTGACCAGTATGTTGGCCGGGCGCCAACCCACCGGACCTGCCGAGGTAATCCATGGGGCACTACAAGAGCAACCTCCGTGACCTGGAGTTCAACCTCTTCGAGGTGTTCAACCGACAGGAACTGCTCGGCAAGGGGCCGTACGCGGACCTGGACGAGGAGACCGCGCGCAGCATCCTGGAGGAGGTCAACCGCCTGGCCACCGGGGTCATCGCCGACTCCTTCGAGGACGCCGACCGCAACCCGCCGGTGTTCGACCCCGAGTCCGGCACGGTCACCATGCCGGAGAGCTTCAAGAAGTCCTACCAGGCCTACATGGACGCCGAGTGGTACCGCGCCGACCTGGTTCCCGAGTTCGGCGGCACCGGCGCTCCGCGCAGCCTGACCTGGGCCATCGCCGAGCAGATCCTGGGCTCCAACCCGGCGGTGTTCATGTTCGCCTCCGGCCCCGGCTTCGCCCAGATCCTCTGGCAGATCGGCACCCCCGAGCAGAAGCGGTTCGCCGAGCTGGCGCTGGAGCGCAAGTGGGGCGCCACCATGGTGCTGACCGAGCCGGACGCCGGCTCCGACGTCGGCGCCGGCCGCACCAAGGCCATCCAGCAGCCCGACGGCACCTGGCACATCGAGGGCGTCAAGCGCTTCATCACCTCGGCCGAGCACGACATGGCCGAGAACATCTTCCACCTGGTGCTGGCGCGCCCCGAGGGCGCCGGCCCCGGCACCAAGGGCCTGTCGATGTTCCTGGTGCCCAAGTACCTGGTGAACCTGGAGACCGGCGAGCTGGGCGAGCGCAACGGCGTCTACGTCACCAACGTCGAAAAGAAGATGGGCCTGAAGGTCTCCACCACCTGTGAGTTGACCTTCGGCGAGAAGCACCCGGCCATCGGTTACCTGGTCGGCGGCGTGCACGAGGGCATCAAGCAGATGTTCCTCATCATCGAGTACGCCCGCATGATGGTCGGCACCAAGGCCATCGCCACCCTGTCCACCGGCTACCTGAACGCGCTGGAGTACGCCAAGCAGCGCGTCCAGGGCGGCGACATGACCCAGATGGCCGACAAGACCGCCCCGCGCGTCACCATCACCCACCACCCGGACGTGCGGCGCAGCCTGATGACCCAGAAGGCCTACGCCGAGGGCATGCGCGCCCTGGTGATGCTGACCGCCACCTACCAGGACGCCATCCAGGTCGCCAAGCACGAGGGCCGCGAGGACAAGCTCGCCGAGAAGCTCAACGACCTGCTGCTGCCGGTGGTCAAGGGCTTCGGCTCTGAGCGGGCCTACGCCCTGCTGGGCTCGGAGTCGCTGCAGACCCTGGGCGGCTCGGGCTTCCTGCAGGACTACCCGATCGAGCAGTACATCCGCGACTCCAAGATCGACACCCTCTACGAGGGCACCACCGCCATCCAGGGCATGGACCTGTTCTTCCGCAAGATCCTGCGGGACAACGGGGAGGCCCTCAGGCACCTGGCCGGTGAGATCAAGGCGTTCGTGGCCAGCGACGCCGGCAACGGCCGCCTCAAGACCGAGCGGGCGCTGCTGGGCAAGGCCCTGGAGGACGTGGAGGGCATCCTCAACCCGATGATCGGCTGGGCGCTGGCGTCCACCGAGAACCCCAAGGAGATCTACAAGGTCGGCCTCAACACCACCCGCCTGCTCATGGCGCTGGGCGATGTGATCGTCGCCTGGCTGCTGTGCCGCCAGGCCGAGGTCGCCCTGAACAAGCTCGCCGGGGAGGTCTCGGAGGAGGACCGCGCCTTCTACACCGGCAAGGTCGTCGCCGCCCAGTTCTTCTGCGCCAACGTGCTGCCCCGCATCGCCGCCGACCGCGCGGCCACCGAGGCCACCACGCTGGACCTGATGGAGATGCCCGAAGAGGCGTTCTGACCTCCCTGAGCTCCCTCCGCCTCCCGCGGCAGGGGTGAGCAGGCGGCCCCCGTCACCCTCCTCCCCGGTGACGGGGGCCGTTCGCTGTCTCGAAGACGGCCTCCGCGATCGGGGGCCCCTCCCCGATCGCGGAAAAAATCCCAGGTAGGACGAGGGTCATGGTGGGCGGCGAAGCGGACATGCCCGTAGGATCTGGCCACGATCTCTTGGCCGCACAGCCCCGCAGGAAAGGACATGTCCGTGCCCGAGTCCTCCTTCGACGCCCTGCTCGCGCGGGCAAAGGAGATCGATGGCCTGGAGTTCGGATGCGTCCTGGACGCCGCCACCGGCATGGTCCTGGGGACGGTGCGGGCCGACAAGGCCCGCGAGAGCGGCGGCGCGGACGGGCGCATCCCGGTGGCGGCGGCGGGCGCGGCCGACGTGGCCGGGGCGGTCTCCCTGATGGCGGGGGCGCTGGCGGCCGACGAGGGCCTGGAGGACGTGATCATCACGCTGACCGGCCACTACCACCTGATCCGGCGCTTTGATCCCACGCCCAGATTGCAGTTCCTGCTGCTGGTCGTGCTGGACCGGGCCAAGGCCAATTTGGCGATGGCCCTGCGTCAGCTCCGCGACCTCCACGTCGATCCGCCGCCCGTCCCGGAACCGGTCGGCGGCCGGCATCGGGAGGCGCCGGGTCCGGGTGAGGGCGATGGCGTACTTTCATAGAGAACCGATCGCCGTCCGGCTGGGCAAGCTCGCCGACTCCGGCCGCAGCGGCGTGCTGCGCGTGTCCGGGGACTGCGGCGGGGTCATCTACCTCAGCGAAGGCGAGGTCCTGTACGCCGAATCCCAGCGCACCCCCGCGCTGGCCGCCTGGCCGGTGATCCCGCCCGACTCGACGGGACGGGGGGCGTCCTGGGCGGAGCCGGGCGCACCGGGCTCCCTGGAGTGGGAGTACTCCGTCCGGGAGGCGACCATGGACGCCGCGCTGGAGCTGATAGCCGGCTCCGGCCGCAACCCGCCCAAGCACCGTTTCCGCGAGTCGGGGACGCTGCGCATCGAGGGGACCAACGGCATTCCCGTCCCGGCGCTGCTGGCCGAGGTGGAACGGCGCCGGCGGGTGCTGGAGCAGCTGTCGGCGCTGCTGACGCCCGACACGGTGGTGGTGCGCAACCCGCGCTTCGACCCGCCCGCCCTGCAGGTGTCGGCGGCCCAGTGGACGCTGCTGCGCCACATGGGCGACCGGGCCACCCCGCGGGAGCTGGCTCTGGAGCTGGGGTGCAGCGTCTTCGGCACGACCATCGAGGTGTTCCGCCTGGTGGTGCTGCGCCTGCTGGCGGTGGCCGGCGTCCCCGCGCCGCCGGTGCCCGCCGGCGGGTCGGCCTGGCCCGACCCCAGGCGCAGCACCGTGTCCTTCCTGCGGGCCGTGCTGTGACGGACGCCCGCGGCACGTCCCATGAGACCGGCATGACCGGGGAGGGGGAAGCGATGACCGGTCCCGGCACCGAGACCGCGCCCTTGGAGGAGCGGCTGCGCGCGGAGCTGCGCCGGCTGCGCGAGCAGGTCGTCGGCGTGCACGGCAGCCTGATCGCCACCAGTGACGGCTTCCTGGTCGCCCACGACACCGACGCCGAAGAGCCGTCCCAGCTGGCCGCGCTGGTCGCCACCACGCTGGGGCTGGCCCGCCAGACCACGCAGGCGACCGGCCGGGGCCGCTTCCGCGAGGCCGTGGTCCGGGGCGAGGACGGCTACCTGGCCGTCTACGCCCTGGGCGAGACCGCGATCCTGGCGGTCATCGGCGGCGAGGACCTCAACGTCGGCATGCTCCACTACCAGACCCGGGACGCGGCCAAGCGGATGACCGTCCTGCTCGCCGGCTCCTCCTGGTCCCGCTACGGCCACAACCTGCCGTATGGCTCCTTCGGCCACCGATAGACGTCACGGTTCAGCGGGCTTTGACAGCACCTGGTCGCGGCGGGCCGGGCGGCGCCCGAAGCCGGGGCCTCGGCGGGTCGTGGCATCGTCCCCGGCGGCTGCCTGCGGGGAGGGGCGGTTTGCCGATTCGGCGCGCGCCACGGCACGTCCGAAAGCGCGGTGGGGTGCGCGTTCGCTCGTCCGGCGATCGTGAACCGCCTCGGGCGGCAGGTCACCTGCCCAGGCGCTTGAGCCCTTCCAGGACGCGCCGGAGCACGTCCGGGTGCGCCGTGAAGACCGGTTGTTCGTCGTCGTGGACGCGCGCCGCGGCGATGAGCGCGTCCGCTCCGGGCGGTGCCGACGCTCCCCGCACGCGGTGGGGCAGCGGTGGGTCGGCGGCCGGTGCTGCCGAAGACGGCGGTGCCGGGAGGGCCGGTCTCGGCGGGGGCGCCGTCTGGCCGGGAGGCCGTGCGGCGGGCTCGGGGACGTCCGGGTGGGGAACGGGCGGCAGCAGCACGCACAGGCCCGCGTGGGCCAGGGCGTCCACGGACTCGATGGTGTCGTGCAGGGCCAGCCCGCTGTGCCAGGCCAGGTCCCGGACGGTGCGCACGCCGTCGGCCCGCTGCAGCAGCGGCCAGTGCTCCCGGCGCAGCACGGCCCAGGGGCGGAGCAGCTCGCACGCTTTGGGGCGGGCCCGGGGGGAGACGCGGCGGACGGCGGGCAGCGCGGACCGTCGTTCGGCCTCGGCCAGCGCCGCGCCGGGGTCCAGGGCGAGCAGCCGGCCGGCCCAGTGCCGTTCCAGCGGCGCGAAGCGGACGTCGGCGGCCGGGGACCGGTCGGCCAGCAGCGCGATGAGCACATNCAGGACGACCGAGTGCAAAACGGCCCGCAACTCCTCTTCGCCGAGCAGGCCCCGTTCCAGCAGAAGGGCTCCGGTATCGCGCGCCGGGTTTTCCCGCGGCACCGGCCATTGGTCCTCGGAAAGGCGTCCGGAGCCGACCAGCCGGGCGGCGGGATCGGGAATGCCGGGCGATTCTGCGAAGGTGATGCGCCCGTCTTCCAAGAAGACCGTTCCCCGGAAATTTCCAACCACCGTCATCGCTCCGGTGGCGCCGTTGTTCGCCAGCGCATAAAGCTCTTTGGCGATCTTCGTTCCGCCATGGGCCGGTGCCGTCTCCGGNCGGACACGGTGACCGGCCCCGGCCGGAACGAGCGCGCCGCCGTCGCCGCCTGGAACCTCTCCCACGATGTCCCCGCCACCCCGTTCGCCCGTTGTGGTCGAAACAGAGTAGTGCGCCCGTTACCCTCGCGACTAGGGAGGATTGTGTGTCAGGATGTGACGCGCCGGGGCCGGACTCCACGCCCGTCACCGGGTGTGGCCGTGCGTGCGCGGGTTTTCGGGGTGCCCGGCCGCTGCCATGGGCGGCGCACAACAGCAGGTCCTCGGCGCGTGCTTCCCCTGCGTGGGTTTCAGCGTGCCCGAAACAGAAAGTCCTTCATGAACCTCACGCATATCGTCAACACCGCGCTCAAGTCGTTCCGGCAGGACGTCCCCGACTACGTCGCTTCCGGGATCGTCGACCTGTCCACCGGAATGCTGCTGGCGATCGACACTGTTGATCATCATCCGCGGGAAATCCTTGACGTGGTCGCGGCGGCCACCGCCGACCTTTTCCAAGGGCGGACCATCGTCCATATCGAGGAGTTGTGGAAGCAGCACCGGGGGACTCCCGACACCGGGCACTACTTCAACGAGATTCTCGTCAACAGTGAAAACCTGGTCCACCTGTTCCTGCGCAGCCGCACCAATCCTGACATCGTCGCGGTGGTGATCTGCACCCGCCAGGTCAACGTGAGCATGCTCTTCGCTCAGGCCCGCCGCGTCTTCAAGGAGCTGGAGAACGCCCGCTGAGCCGCCCCGACCCTCGCACCGGGGCGGGGGCCGGCGTCACCGGTCGGCCCGGACGCCCCGGCCGGTGGGGGAGTGGGCGCCCTGGCGGGCGGGACGCCCGCAGTGCGCGCAGGTGACCACCGGGTCGAGGACGTTGCCGCAGGAGTGCTGCCAGCGCACCGGCGGGTCGTCGGGGTTGAGGTACCGGTCGCCCCACTTCATCAGGGTCAGCAGCACATCGCCCAGATCGCGGCCGGCGGGCGTCAGGTGGTACTCGAAGCGCGGCGGGTGGTCGCTGTAGCGCTCGCGGCGCAGGATGCCGGCGGCCTCCAGCTTGCGCAGCCGGGCGGTGAGGATGTCNCGGGAGGCGCCGGTGTTGCGGACGATGCCGTCGAAGCGGCGCACGCCGTGGAAGATCTCCCGGATCGCCAGCAGGCTCCAGCGCTCGCCGACCAGCTCCAGGGTGTCGGCGATGGAGCAGGGACGAGGGCTGACGTCCTTGGGCATGCCGACAGATTAGTCGGGTTTTCCAACTCGGGAGGCCGCCCCGGCCGCCCCCGCGTGACCGGGGCGGCCTCCCGCGGCCCGGTCAGGCCGGCCGGCCGCGCCGGATGAACGCCGCGGCCGCCCCGGCCGCCGCCGTCGCCGACAAGGTCAGCAGCCAGCCGCCGGCGAAGGCGGCTTCCGCTTCATCGGTGCCGCCCAGGGCGGCGACCAGCATCGCCACGCCCAGCACCATGCCGACCTGGCGGGCCATGGTGACCACCGCCGAGCCGGTGGCGAAGCCGTGCGGCGGCAGCGCGGCGACCGCGGCGCTGATCAGCGTGGGCAGGGTGAGGCCGACGCCGACGCCGGTCAGCAGCATGCCGGGCAGCATCCCGGTGAGATAACCGCCATCGGGTTCCAGGACCACCGCCCACCAGCCGATCCCGGCCGCGAACACCGCGCAGCCGGCGGCGGCGACGGCGGCCGCGCCCACCCGCCGCACGATCGGCCCGGCGCCGACCGCCAGGGCGGGCACCATCAGCGGGCCGGGCGTGATCGCCAGCCCGGTGCGCAGCGGCGACCACCGCCACACCTCCTGGCACCACAGCACCGCCGACAGCAGCATCGCGGCGAACGCCACCGCGAACAGCACGTTGGCCAGGGTCGCCGAACCGAAGGCCGGCACCCGCAGCAGCGCCGGCGGCACGATGGGATCGGGGTGGCGGGCCGACCGGACGGCGAACACCGCGGCCAGCAGGGCCGCCGCGGCCAGGCAGCCGATCACCTCCGCCGAGGCCCAGCCCCACTCGTCGCTGCGCACCAGTCCCAGGGCGAGCGCGGCGACGGCGACCGTCAGGACGCCCGCGCCCGCGGTGTCGTGGCGCCGGGCGTTGCGCACCGCCGCGGTACGGGGCAGCACGTAAAGCCCGGCGACCAGGGCGGCGGCGCCCACGGGCAGGTTGACCAGGAACACCCAGCGCCAGCCGGCCTGGCACAGCAGGCCCCCGGCGACCGGGCCGAGCGCGGCGGCCAGCCCGCTGATGGCCGTCCAGCCCCGGACCGCGGCGGTCCGCCGCTCGGGCGGCGCAGCGGCCAGCAGCAGGCTCAGCGAGGCGGGCGTCAGCATGGCCGCCCCGGCCGCCTGCACGATGCGGGCGGCGACCAGCGCCCACACCGACGGCGCCAGCGCGCACAGCGCCGAGGCGGCGGTGAAGATCGCGACCCCCGCCAGGTAGGTGCGCCGGGCGCCCACCCGGTCGGCGAGGTCGCCCAGCGGCACCAGCAGGGCGGCGAAGACCACGGCGTAGGCGTTGAGCACCCACGACAGCGCCGGCAGCGAGGAGCCGGACATCTCCTCGCCGATCTCGGGCAGGGCCACGTTGACGATGAACATGTCCAGGTTGGACATCGCCACCCCGGCGGCCACCACCGCGAAGACCGGGCCCAGCCGCCCCGTGGACGGCCTGGCCTCGGGCGGGGCGCCGGTGCGGGTGTCGGGACGGGTCACGGCCCCTCCAGTAAGTAGGAAAATCCAACTCAGTTGGCGGCCACTGTGGCATGGTCAGTTGGAAAACACAACCCTCAGGAATGTGGGATCGGGCACCGCAGGGGAAACCGTGCGGAGAACTCAGCGTGACGCGACTGGTGCGAGGCGGGGACGCCTGCCCGTGCCGCCTGCCGGCAGGGGCGAGCCGGACGGCTGAGACTCAGTCCCCGTCGCGGTCATCGCGGTCGTGGTGGTCGTCGCCGTCATGGTCACCGCGATCGCGGTCGTCGTCCCCGTCGTCCTCGTCCCCGGGCGAGGCGCAGCTCGCCGTGACGGCAACGGTCGTGCCGGCCGCCACGGCGAGGGCGGGGACGGAGGCGGGACTCAGCGTCGTCACCAGGGCGAGCAGGCTCCGCAGGAGAGCCAGCGGCGCTTTGGACGGCATGGGCCACCTCCGGGCGGCATCGGTCGGCACACCCCGGCCCGGGCATCCCGGGCCCGGTCGTCATGACCGGGGTACCCCCGCTTTGCGCCGTCTGACGTCCCGGACTCCCATGACAGCCCCAAAAGCACCGTCCCGCGCGTAACGTCGCAGGTCAGCATGTGAATTCTGGGTTAAGGTCGGCATTGGGACCGGCCCGGCGGCGAAGAGAACCGGGAGAATGTCGGCCTATCCGGATGTCCCTTCGCCTCCAGGGGAGTGCAGCATGCTGAGGCGTTCGCGGCTGTTCGGCCGCAAAACCCGGGTCACCTTCAGTCTCCCGGCCGACGAGCCCCCGGGGACCGTCAGCGTGGTCGGGGACTTCAACGACTGGGAGCCCGGCAGGCACGAACTGGTCAAGCGCCGCAACGGCACCCGCAGCGTCTCGGTGACGCTGGCGCCCGGCACCTACCGCTTCCGCTACCTGGGCACCGGCGGGCTGTGGTTCGACGACGACACCGCCGACGCGATCGACTCCCAGGGCAGCGTGATCACCATCGGCTGAACGTCCGCCCCGGCCCGGGGCGGACGCCGCGGACGTCAGGACTTCTGCGCCTCCTCGTACAGGGCCTTGGCGTCGTTGCCGAAGTAGGGCCCGTACATGTTGCGCCACAGGATCGGCAGGTTCAGCCGGTAGCTGTTGACCGAGGCGAGCGTCCCGGTGCCGGTCGCCTCGTTGAAGTTCACAAACCACGGGCCGCCGCTGGACCCGCCGGTCATGTTGCAGTTCATGCCGTGGGTGCCCCACAGCAGGCTGACGATGGTGGGACCGCTGCAATAGGTCAGCTTGGACCCGTCATAGGGCGCTTCGGCCGGGTACCCGAAGGCGTACATGCGCCGCCACCGGGGCTGGTTGAAGGCGATGCTCTGGCCGCCGACCACGTCGGTGAGCAGCTTGCCGTCCTGCGGGTTCAGCACGGCCGCGCCCACGTCGTAGGAGAAGTTCTCGCTGGACCCCCACTGCGGGGTGGTCAGCGTCCGGCGCGCCGTCCACACGCCGTAAGGCGCGTTGCCGTTGTGGTAGCCGGGGACGAAGACCCAGTTGGTGTGCCAGGCCCCGTTCAGCTTGACGCAGTGCCCGGCGGTGATGACCGTGCTCTTGTTCTGGCTGACCACCGCGCTGCCCGAGCAGGAGGCGGTGCGGCCCTGGTAGGTGAAGAACACCCGCCCGGTGGTCTTGACGACCTGCCCGCCGCCGGTCCAGGAGGCCCCACCGCTGGGGTAGGCGGTGGGCGCGAGCAGCCCCGCCCCGTCCACCTCCAGGAGCTTCCGCGCGGTCGCCGTCCCGGGGGTGAGCAGCCGCTCCATGGGGGTCGCCGAACGCATCCGGGCCTTGGTCCAGAACGNCTCCACCTGCTGCCGCGCCGCCTTGGTGGTGGCCTGCGCCTTGGCGGCCGGGCGGGGGGCGGCCGCCGCGGCGGTCGCCGGAACGAGCAGCGTGGACGCCAGAGTCGTCGCACTCAGCAGGGAAAGGGTGAGTATGCGAGGGGACGCTTTCATATGCACCGCTTTCGCCGGGGGGTGGTGAGGGGAAATTACCGCTTGGTCGGGATCTTCGTCTACGAAGATCCGAACTATTCCGCACGTCAAGCCCCTCACATCCCGCCGGGTCTTCGCCCGCCGGCCTTGACGAGGCGGCCTAGCCGGAGCGTGCGGCCAGCTCGTCGGCCCGCCTGCGCAGCAGACGGCGTTCGGGGGCGTTGCGGGTCAGCGCCGCGGCCCGGGCGAACTCCGCGGCGGCCTCGGCGGTGCGGCCCAGCCGGGCCAGCAGGTCGCCGCGCACGCTCGGCAACAGGTGGTAGTTCCGCAAAGCCGGCTCGCCGGCCAGGGCGTCGATGATCGCCAGGCCGCGTTCGGGACCGAAGGCCATGCCCACCGCGACCGCCCGGTTCAGCTCCACCACCGGGGACGGGGCGGTGCGGGCCAGCAGCTCATACAGGCCGGCGATCTGCTTCCAGTCGGTGTCCTCGGCGGTGGCGGCCCGGGCGTGGCAGGCGGCGATGGCGGCCTGCAGCACGTACGGGCCGGGCGGGCCGCCGAGGGCGCGGGCGCGCAGCAGCGAGGCGAACCCCCGGTGGATCAGCAGCCGGTCCCATCGGCCGCGGTCCTGCTCCGCCAGCGGCACCGGCTCCCCGGACGGGCCGATGCGGGCGCGGGCCCGGGACGCCTGGATCTCCATCAGCGCCACCAGGCCGTGCACCTAGGCCTCCCCGGGCATCAGCCCGGCCAGCACCCGGCCCAGCCGCAGCGCCTCCCGGCACAGGTCGGCGCGGACCCACTCGTCCCCGGCCGTGGCGGCGTAGCCCTCGTTGAAGATCAGGTAGATGACCTCCAGCACGGACGCCAGCCGGGCGGCGCGCGCTGCGCCGGCGGGGACCTCGAACGGCACGTTCGCCCGCGCCAGGGTCCGCTTGGCCCGGACGATCCGCTGCGCCACGGTCGCCTCCGAGGTCAAGAAGGCCCGCGCGATCTCGCCGGTGGTCAGCCCCCCGAGCATCCGCAGCGTCAGCGCGACCCGGGCCGGGGCCGGCGGCACCGGATGACAGGCGGTGAACACCAGCCTCAGCAGGTCGTCTTCGATCCGCTCCGGATCGAGGGCCTCTTCCGGATCGGTGCCAGGCGCCCCGGTCTCCAGCCCGTGGCCGAGCTCGGCGATCTTGCGTTCCAGTCGCCGCTCCCGGCGGATCGCATCGATGGCCCGCCGCTTGGCGACGGCCATCAGCCAGGCCCCCGGGTTGTCGGGCACCCCCGAGCCGGGCCACTGTTCCAGCGCGGCGACCAGCGCGTCCTGCGCCAGCTCCTCGGCCAGCCCGAGATCGTTGACCAGCCGCGCCACCCCCGCGATGATCCGCGGCGACTCCAGCCGCCACACCGCGTCGATGGCGCGGTGAACGCCGGATGCCTCCTGCCGCGGCTGTGTCATGACCCCGATCACAGCACCCCCGCAGATCCCCCGCAACCGGCCGTCCGCCGCGTCCCGGGCGGGGACGCGGCGGACGGAGCGGGCCGAAAGAGCCCGCTGAACCTTCTTCACGCGCCGTTTCCGCGGGGCGGAACGGGTGCCCCGCAGCGGCGGGAAAGGCTCACTGGCCGGGCAGGTCCTCCGGGCCGAAGACCTGCTTGATGACCCCGCGGCCGTTGCCGACGATCTTCCAGAACCGCCTGGACAGCTCGATGGCCTCCTCCCGGCTGCGCACCTCGACCAGCGCGAAACCGGCCACCGCCTCCTTGGACTCGCTGAAGGGCCCGTCGGTCACGGTGATCTCGCCGTCCCGGGCGGTGATGTGGACGCCGCCGGGCTCCAGCCCGCCGGTGGCCAGCAGCACGCCCGCCCTGCTCATCTCGGCGATGAACGCGCCCATCTCGGCCTGCAGCCGCTCGCTGGGCGGGCTCTGGTCCGAACCGTCGTCGGTGGTCATCATCAGGAACCGCATGCCGTTCTCCTTGTCACGAGCGGTGCCGGCGGGTCATCCCCCGGCCTTCTCGCTGACGCGTCGAACAACGGCGCGCCCGATCGACACGACGGCCGGATTTTTCCGCGGAAATTTTTCCCGGCCGCCTCCCCGCAGCCCGATGCGCCGGGCATGGACGCCGAGCGCACGGCGCGCGCAAGGGCTCTTCGGACGGCCGGCGGGTCGGCCTGCAGTACGGATCGCCGGGCGGTTCCGGTTCGATCGAGCCCGCGCCGCCCCGGCTGCGTACCAGTGGGGAGAAGCCCCATGACCTCAAGGTGGGACGGGGGACGGCCCCAGTGCGCGCAGGTGTTCTCATCGCCGCCCGGTACCGGCTGGACCGGCGCGTCGGCGCCGGCTCGGCGCCGGAGGTGTGGCGGGCCACCGACGAGGTGCTCGCCCGGCGGGTCATGGTCGCCCTGGTGCCGCCCGAGCATGCGGGCGACCTCCGCTACCGCCACCGGTTCCAGCAGGGGGCGCGGGCGGCGGCCGCCTTGACGCACCCGGGCATCGTCGCCGTTTGCGACCACGGGGAGGTCGCCGACATCGACGGCAGGCCCGTCCCGTACCTGGTGATGGAGCNGGNNGAGGGGGAGACGCTCGCCGACCGGCTGGCCGCCGGGCCGNTTCCCCTGGAGGAGGCGGTGCGGATCGGCGCCCGGGTCGCCGAGGCGCTGGCCGCCGCGCACGCGGCGGGGGTGGCGCACGGCGATCTGCGGCCCGCGAACGTGATATGCGGCCCGGACGGGGCCAAGGTGCTCGGCTTCGGCCTTCCCCGCGGCCCGGGCGGGGACGAGGCCGCCCCGGCCGCCGACGTGCACGCCTTCGGGGTGCTGCTCACCGAGCTCCTGACCGGGCAGCGGGCGCTGCGGGCCCTCCGCGCCGCCCACCTCCCGCCCGAGATCGCCGAGCTGTGCTCGCGGTGCCGCGCCGGCGACCCGCGGCGGCGTCCCCCGGCCGCCGAGGCGCACGCCGTGCTCGCCGCGGCCGGCGGGCGGGCCGCTCCGCCCGCCGGGGCCCTGCCCGCCGGGCGGCGCAGGCGTTTCTCCGGCGGCGCCACGTGGACGCTCGGCCTGGCCACCACGGTGGGGCTGACCGCCGCGGCCGCCCTCACCTCGGTGGTCCTGCCGGGCGCGGACGGGGCGAGCGGGCGCTCACCGGCCCTGGCCGGGCCGTCCTCGCCCGCGGCGACCCTGGAACCGCCGCTCTTCGTCTCGCCCACCTACGCCACCCCGCCGCAGCCCTCCTCGCCCCCGCCCCGGCGCAAGTCACCGTCCGGCAAACCGCCGCAGACCCCCGGCCCGCCGCACAACCGGGTGGAGGCGCCGCCGACCCGGCGGCCGTCGCGGGAGGAGCTGGTGCACCGGCTCAGCCGGGTCCGGGAGGTCATCGTGGCGGGCCGGGCGCGCGGCGAGATCGCCCCGGAGACCGCGGCGGAGCTGGACCACCTGGTCACCGACTTCCAGACCGAGCTGGCCGCCGGACGCCCGGTCCGGGTGGCCGAGCGGGTGGACCTGCTGCGGACCAAGGTCGGCGAGCGGCGCCGGGACGGCAAGATCGCCAAGCCCCGGGCGCAGTGGCTTTTGGCGGCCATCGACGCGGTGGATCCCACCCCGTATGCGGCCCCGGCCTGAGCAGGCGTTTCCGGGACGAGCCGGGGACATGGGACGAGTTTGGCCGAACGCAGCCCTTCAGTGGAGACGTCCCCGGCAACCACACAGGTGTGAAAGCACCTCATCCGGGCCGGCCGAGCATGGACCGGCAACGACGATCGGGGGATCGACCATGACCACGAGCGCGACCACCCGGCGCACCATCACCTCCGGATGGCTCACCTTCGCCGCCGTCGTCTTCCTGCTCACCGGCGTGTTCAACGTCATCAACGGGCTGGTCGGCATCTTCAGCAGCGACTTCTACGTCGTCGACGCCGGCCAGGTCCTGGTGTTCAACTTCACCGCCTGGGGCTGGCTGTGGCTGATCCTCGGCTTCGTCCAGATCGCCGTGGCCGCCGGCATCATGAACGGCATGACCTGGGCGCGCGCGGCCGGCATCGCGCTGGCCGCGCTGTCGATCATCGGCCACATGCTCTTCTTGGCGGCCTTCCCCTGGTGGTCGGTGCTGACGATCGCCCTGAGCGTCCTGGTCATCTATGCCCTGACCGTCCCGCCCCACGGCGCCACCGCCGCCTGAGCGGCCCGGTCAGCTCAGCCGCGGCGGCCTGATCGGGACGGGCCGGGTGAAGGTGATCACCTCGTCCACCGGGCGGCGCGGGGTGACCGGCGCGGGCGGGCCGTACCCGACGCGCAACCCCACATAGGGGGTGGTGTGGTCGCCGGGCCGGTGCAGCATCCGCCGCAGCTCCGGGTCGTCCAGCGCCTGGGTGAACACCGAGGTGGACAGGCCGCGCCGGGTGGCCTCCAGCAGGACGCGCTGCATCGCCTGCCCGGCCCGCAGCCACTGCAGCGGGCCGTCCTCGCCGGGCAGCGCCAGCACGCCCACCGTCGGCTCCGGCTCAAAACGCACCGCGGCGCGGCCGGGAACCTCCCGTTCGGGGGCCAGGTCGCGCAGCGTGGTCAGGCCGCCCTCGCTGTAGGGGCCGACCGCCGTCAGCGGGATGCCGTCCTCGCGGTAGGGGTCGTCGGTGGTCCACAGCCGCAGCTCGGCCCGGTACGCCCGGTCGCCGCGGTGCCGCTCATCGGAGGTGCGGGCCAGGCTGAGCAGGAAGTCGCGCTCGCCCGGCTCGGGGAAGCGCAGCACCGCCCCCTCCGCCTCGGCCGCCCGGGTCAGGGCCTGCAGGTCCTCCTGCGGCGGCGGGACGTCCTGGAAGGGCATCCGGTTGGTGTGCCGGCGGGCTATCGCCCCGTACAGCTCGTCCACGTCCCGGCCGGGCTCCTGCGGCTCCTCGGCCCACACCGTGGCCACGTGCCGCCGGTCCTGGGGATCGGGCAGCAGCTCGGTGCGGGTGCGCCGGCCGAAGTGCTCCAGGGCCAGCCGCAGGTTCAGCACCGCGGCGCCCAGGCTGATGTGCAGGGCGCGGCCGGCCGGGTCGATCGCCGGCAGCCGCCGGGACGGGTCGGAGTGCACCTCCACCCCGTCGGGCAGCAGCAGGAACTGCCACGGCTGGCTGTTGTGGATCGACGGGGCACGGACCGCCGCCTCGATACAGGCCAGGAGCTGGTCCTGAGCGGGCGGGGCAATCCGTCCAGCCATCTGGGACCCCCTTCTGGGTGTCGGTTCCCCTCAGATTCCACCCCCGTCATGCCCTGCACCAGACACGACAGTCCCGAATCCGGGGGACCTTGGTCCCCTTGCCATCCGGATGAGCCCACCGGGCGGGGCATCGCCGGCCGGAAAAGAACCGGCCCCGGCACCGGGCGCGGTGCCGGGGCGGAAGGTCAGGGCTTGCGGCCGACGCCGCCGTAGCCGTCCACCGGGGGCGGCTCCTTGTCGCCGACCAGGGTCGGCCGCCACTGGGTGACGCTGACCAGGCCGGGTTCCACCAGCTCCAGGCCCTCGAAGAACTGGGCGATCTGCTCGGGGCTGCGCTGGATGTAGGGGGCGGCGCCGCTTTGGTTGTACTCGTCGTGGGCCTTCTTGTTGGCCTCGCTGTGCACGTTGGTGCCGTCCTGCAGCACCAGGTAGCTGCCGGACGGCAGGGCCGCCACCAGCTTGCGCACGATCGACAGGGCCTCGTCGAAGTCGACGATGTGCCCCATGATCCCGTTGAGGGTGAGCCCGATGGGCTTGGTGAAGTCCAGCGTCTTGGCCGCGGCCTTGAGGATCTTGTCGGTCTCCCGGATGTCGGCGTCGATGTAGTCGGTCGCCCCCTCCGGGGTGCTGGTCAGCAGGGCGCGGGCGTGCACCAGCACCAGCGGGTCGTTGTCGACGTAGACGATGCGGCAGGTGGGGTCGACCCGCTGGGCCACCTCGTGGGTGTTGTCGGCGGTGGGCAGCCCGGTGCCGATGTCCAGGAACTGCCGGATGCCGGCCTCTGCGGCCAGGTAACGGACGGTGCGCACCAGGAACGCCCGCGACTGCCGGGCGGTCTCGGCCATGCCGGGGAAGACCTTCAGGAACTGGTCGCCGGCGATCCGGTCGACCTCGTAGTTGTCCTTGCCGCCCAGCCAGTAGTTCCAGATCCGCGCCGAGTGCGGGACAGAGGTATCGATCTTGGGGGTGGCGTCGGCGCTCGCGCCGCCGCTCTCCGCCGGGTTTGTGGTCATCGCCGCTCCTAGACCTGTTTTCATCCCAATCTAAGGCCGGGATGCCCAGGCCGTGCGGCTTTTATGATCATGTCGGGCGGCTTTTTGGACGAGCCGTTCACTAGCCGTGGCCATGGCCGGGCTCCTTGCGGCCGCCGGCGCACCGGGCGCCCCGGCCACGGGCCGGGTGCGATCCGGCCGGGGCGCGCCCGCCTGGAAGAATCGAGCCGATGTACCGTCTGCTCTTCTCCCTGCTCCTGGTGCGGCTCCCGGCGGAGACCGTGCACCGGATCACCCTGTGGGCGCTGCGCCGGCTCCAGGCGGTGCCGGGGGCGGTCCCCTTGCTGCGCCGTCTGCTGGCCCCCCGCGACCCCGCGCTGACGGTGCGGGCGCTGGGGCTGGAGTTCCCCGGCCCGCTCGGCCTGGCCGCCGGTTTCGACAAGGACGCCCAGGTCTACCGGGCGCTGGGCGCGTTCGGGTTCGGGCATGTGGAGGTCGGCACCGTCACCGGGCGGGGCCAGCCCGGCAACCCGGCCCCGCGGCTGTTCCGGCTGCCTGAAGACCGGGCGGTCATCAACCGGATGGGCTTCAACAACGACGGCTCCCAGGCCGCGGCGGACCGGCTGCGCGACCGCCGGCGCGACANGATCGTCGGCGTCAACATCGGCAAGACCAAGGCGGTGCCCGAGGAGCGGGCCGTCGAGGANTATGTGACCAGCGCCCGGCGCCTGGCCCCCCACGCCGACTACCTGGTCGTCAACGTCAGCTCCCCCAACACCCCCGGGCTGCGGGACCTGCAGGCCGTCGAACGGCTGCGCCCGCTGCTGCAGGCGGTGCGCCGGGCGGCCGATGAGGCCGCCGGCGGGCGGCGGGTGCCGCTGCTGGTGAAGATCGCCCCCGACCTGGCCGATCCCGACATCGACGCGGTCGCCGAGCTGGCGCTGGAGCTGGGGCTGGACGGCATCATCGCCACCAACACCACCATCGCCCGCCGGGGCCTGCGCAGCGCCCCCGAGCTGGTCGCCCAGGCCGGCGGCCTGTCGGGCGCCCCGCTCAAGGAGCGCTCCCTGCAGGTTCTGCGGCGGCTGCGGGAGCGGGTCGGGGACCGGCTGGTGCTGATCTCGGTGGGCGGCGTGGAGACCGCCGACGACGTCTGGGAGCGGCTGCGCGCCGGCGCCACCCTCGTCCAGGCGTACACGGGCATGATCTACGGCGGGCCGCTGTGGGCGTACCGGATCCACCGCGACCTGTCCCGCCGCCTGCGCGGCAGCGCCTTCCGTACTCTCCAGGACGCCATCGGCCCCAAGGACGCCTAGGGCATCTCGAAGAAGCCGTCGGCGATGAGCTCGGGCAGGACGGCCCCGGCGTGGTCGTGCACCTGCCGGGCGGGCATGCCGGTCAGCTCGGCGATGGCGTCCAGCAGGGGCGGCAGGGGGATCGTCCCGTCGCACACCCCGGCCAGGGCCGCCGCCACGGTGCCCACGTCGGCGGCCCGGCGCAGCCCGCCGCGCTGCCGCAGCACGATGCGTTCGGGGTCCTCGGCGCCGGGCAGGCCGATCTGTTCCTGGACGATATCCACAGCCGTCCGCAGCGGCTGTGCACAACCTGTGGAAAACCGCCGGGCGGCGGTCAGGCCGTCGAGGATCCGCGCCACGTAGGCGCCGACCGGCTGCTCGACGGCGTGCCGGAGCTCCTCGATCCGCACCGCCGGCCGGTCGGTCTCGGTTCTGCGGAGCGTGATCCAGCCGAAGCCGACCCCGGTCGCCCGCTGCCGCTCGAAGTAGTCCAGCCACGCCTCATAGCGGGCCGCGTACTCGGGGGAGCCCACCTCGCAGGAGTCGCGCAGCCACAGCTCGGCGTACTCGGCGGGATCCTGGACGTCCCGCTGCACCACCCAGGCGTCGCACCCTTCGGGAAGCCATTCGGCGAGCCGCTCCTGCCACGGCACCCCGTCGATATGCAGCCAATTCGCCAGCATCTGGCACCAGCCGCCGGCCGTCAGGCGCTCGGCCGCGCCGCCGACCAGCCGGCGGCAGACCTCATCGCCGGGCAGGCCGGACTCCCGGTAGACCAGCCCCCCGCCCGGCGAGATCACAAACGGCGGGTTGGAGACGATCAAGTCGAACCGGCGGTCTTTCACCGGCTCATACAGGGAGCCNTCCAGCAGCTCCACGTCCTTCAGCCCCGACAGCGCGAAGCTCAGCCGCGCCAGGGCCAGGGCGCGGGGGTTCAGGTCGGTCGCGGTGATGCGGGCGGCCCGGTCGCGCAGGTGCAGCGCCTGCACTCCACAGCCCGTGCCGAGATCGAGAGCGTTGTCCACAGGCTTGTGGATAACCAGCTGCGCCAGGCTCGCCGAGGCGCCGCCCGCCCCGACCACGTGATCGGGACGCAGCGCCCTCCCCTCGCCCGGCCGCACCTTCAGGTCGGAGACCACATGGCCCAGATGGCTCCCGTCCGTCCCCTCCAGCGGCTCGATGTGCAGCAGGGCGCGCAGCTCGCCGCCCGACCGCTCGGCCAGCCCGGCGGCCACCAGCGCCTCGGCCTCGGGAAACGCCGACTCCGGCACCGGCACCTGCAGCCAGAACAGCCGCACGGCCGCCTCCAGCGGCGAATTTCCCGACGTCGCCCGCAGCGCCGGCACGATCTGCTCGCGCGCCAGCGCCCCGCCCGCCATCGGNCCGAGCAGCTCCCTGACCCCCGCCACGGTGTATCCGGCCCGTTCGAAGGCGGCACGGACCCGTTCCAGCGCATCCACCCTGTCGTTCACCGGTCCATCCTCGCGCGCCGCGGGGGACGGCGGCACCGCCTCCGGGCCCGGTGCGCTCAGCCGCGCAGGTACTTTTGCAGGCCCTCGGCCAGGGACTCGGCGATGCGCTGCCGGAACTGCGCGTTCGACAGCTTGGCGGCGTCGCCCGCATGGCGCATGTTGCCGGTCTCGATGAAGACCTTCGGCACCTTCGACAGGTTCAGCCCGCCCAGGTCGTTGCGCCGGTCGATGCCCTCCCTGCCCAGGTAGTTGGAATAAGGCATGCCGGTGCCGGCGCGGTAGGCGTCCCGGATCGCCAGCGCCAGCTTGTGAGACTCCTCCACGTACTCCTCGGTGGTGACGCCCGGCACCGGCGCCGGCTCGATGATGTGGAAGCCGTGCCCGGTGGCCGAGGAGCCGTCGGCGTGCACCGAGATCACCGCGTCGGCGTCGTTCTCATTGCCGATGGCGGCCCGCTCGTCGATGCACGGCCCCACGCCCTTGTCGTCGCTGCGGGTGAGGATCACCTTGGCGCCCCGCTGCTGCAGCAGCCGGCGCAGCCGCTGGGAGACGTCCCAGGTGAAGGCGTGCTCGCTGTAGCCGGCGTTGGTGGCGGTGCCGGTGGTGTCACAGGNCTTGCGGCCGTTGCCGATGTCGACCTGCCGGTTGATCCGCTCCGGGGCGCGGGCGTTGCCCCCGTTGTGCCCCGGGTCGATCACGATCGTCCGGCCGCGCAGCACATCGTCGCCGCCGCGCCGGTCCTCCTCGGGCAGCGGGGTCCTCTCCCCGTGCGGCGCATCGGCGGTCACCGTCGGGGGAAGCGCGGGACGGGCGCCCTCGCCGACGCCGCCGTCACCGCCGCCACCGCACGCGGTGAGCGCTCCGATGCTCATGGCCAGCGCCGCGATCGCCGACCCGCACCGACCCATGCCCACGATGACCCCCCGTTACGGATTCGTTATAGACCCTGCCAGTCTGCACATGCACCGGCATACGTCAAACGGGGTCACCGCTCAGACGTGAACAAAGATATCGCTGTGGCAAATATCACTTATGGCCGATATTACCCAGCGGTCCGCGCGTTCACGGCCGAGTGACGCCCTCCTCCCGGCACGGTGAGGCATCCGCACAGGCGAACGGCGCCTCCGTCCGCTCCGCGGCCATGCCCGCACCGTTCAGCGAAGCCCTCCCGGGCACTGAGCCTTTTTCACCAAGCCGCCGGGGACGGGACCCCGAGTGGTGCCCGGTGCCGCGGACGGCATCGTCCCCGACTGCGACGCCCCGTCTCGACCTGCGAAGACGGTGCGTTGAAAAGGGTTCACTGCGGTGACCCCGCGCAGCCCGGCGGCGGGCCGACTTGGATGAGCCATTCCGTGGGCCTGTCGGTGTTGCCGAGCGCGGCGTCCGCGCCGTTGCCCGGCGAGCTCACGGCGGGGCCCTGCGGCGGCTCCACCTGGAGATCGACGGGGATGAATCGCTCGGCGGGGCCGCTCGGCGGCGCATCGACGCAGGCGAGCCGTTCCACGGGCCGGACGATGCCGCCGAACAGGACCGTCGCACCGCTCGGCGGCGGGGCCGCCCGGCCCGGCGAGTCCGGTGCCTGCTCTGCGGGCGTGTTCGTGCCGTTCAGCGGTTTGCCGGTGTGGTTTTGCGGCGGCTCTGTGCGGCCCGGTGAATCCGGCCGTCCCGCGGGTGCGCCCGGGCCGTTCAGCGGGTTCTTGGCGCGGTTTTGCATCAAATCCGCGCGGCCCGGCGGGAGAGCGGCCAGGGCGGGCCGTCCGGCGGGCCGGACGATGCCGTTGAGCGGGGCCGCCGTGCCGTTCGGCGGCAGGTCCGCGCAGTTCGGCAAGGCGCCCGGAAGGCGCAGCTCCTGGGTCTGTTCTGTGGCCGTGTTCGTGCCGTTCAGCGGTTTGCCGGTGTGGTTTTGCGGCGGCTCTGCGGGGGCCGGTGAATCCGGTTGTCCCGCGGGTGCGCCCGTGCCGTTCGGTGGGTTTTCAACGCAGTTCTGCGGCGGGAAGGCGGGCCGGGCGGCGCCGTTGGGCGTGGGCGTCGCACCGCTTTGCGAGTCCGGTTCCTGCGGCCGTTCCGCGGGCGGGTGCGTGCCGTTGAGCAAGTCCTTGATGCGGTTGGGCAGGGTGTCCACCTGGCTGGAAGGGACATCCGCGGGCCCGGCCGGCGCGCCGGTGCGGGCGGCGGAGACGGCCGCCCAGCTCGGCGGGGGAGCCAGGCGCGTCAGCGGCGCGCCCACCGGGGCGAACGGGGCCTGCGCCCGGCCCTCCGGGTGGCTGGGGGCGCCCGGACGGGTCGACGGCGGCTGCGGGCGGCCTTGCGGCGGGTCGAGACGGCCGAGCAGCGCGGCCAGCGCACGGGCCTCCTCGGCGTCCAGGCCCAAGACGACCCGGGGACGGCCCCAGGGATGATCCAGCGAGTGCGTCACGTAACTGGCCACCGATTCCGCCGGGCGCCCGGCCAGCCCGTGCGCGCGCCGCCACCGTGACCAGGCACGTTCCAGCTCGCTTGCCGCGCGCTGTGCGCACAGCGCCAACTCTGGATCACGCACGGATCCACCCCCTGATGAGCGTGACTTGCCCGACATGCGCCGGACGGCCGGACGACGGCGGGTCGCCGGCCGGGAAACGGCGGACTCCATTAACCCCTTATGGCAGGCCCGCGTCCCGCTTATTGCGCCAGGCTTGACCCGCCTCTTACCGGACTCTCACGACCAGGGGAATCTCTGGCGAAAGGCTTTGCGAGGGCAAGTTCACAACGTGGGGGCGGGGCCGGTGGTGGAGCGCACCACCAAATGCGGCACCACCAACTTCTGCTTGGGTTCGCGGTGGGGATTCCCGATCCGGGCGCACAGCATTTCGGCGGCGATCCGCCCCATGTCCCGGCGGGGCTGATCGACGCTGGTCAGCGAGATGTGCCGGATGGCGGCCAGGTGGGTGTTGTCATATCCCACGATCGACACATCGGCCGGCACCCGCAGCTCCAGCTCGTCGGCCGCCGACAGCGCCCCGGTGGCCACCAGGTCGTTCGGGGCGAAGATCGCGGTCGGCCGGTCGGGGCGGCTCAGCAGGCTGCGGGCCGCGCGGTAGCCGCCCTCCTCGGTGAAGTCGCCGGGCTCGACGACGATCTGGTCGGCCAGCCCGTGCTTGCGCATCGCGCTCTCATAGCCGGCCCGCCGGTACCGCGCGGTGGTGGAGGGCGCTCCCTCGATGTGCGCGATGCGCCGGTGCCCGAGCCGCACCAGGTGGTCCACGGCCAGGCTGGCGCCCAGCTCGTCGTCGTCCACCACGATGTCGACCCCGGCCACGTCCCGTTCGCCCACGACCACCACCGGCACGCTGGCGGCGGCCTCCTGCAGCGAGTCGGGGACGACGCTGAGCAGCACCAGCCCGTCCACCCGCATCTCCAGGAACGCCTCGACGGCCTCGGCCTCGAACAACGGGTCCCAGCGGCCGCTGCCGACCAGCATCCGCAGCCCTTCGCCGTGCAGGCTTTCCTGCAGGCCGTCCAGGAATTCGGCGAAGAAGGGGTTGTGCAGGTCGGCGACGATGGCGCCGATCAGCCGGGTGCGGCCCTCCACCAGGCTGCGCGCCACCGCGTTGGGCCGGTAGCCCAGCTCGCGGGCGGCCTTGAGCACCGCCTGGCGGCGGCGTTCACTGACGTGCGGGGAGCCGCGCATCACCAGCGACACCAGGGACTTGGACACCCCGGCGCGTTCGGCGACGTTGCGGATGGTCGGCTTGGGCGTGGTGGGGCCCGGCACAGACCCACCGCCTTTCTCACCGCCTTTGCCGCCTCCGGCGGTGGGAACACCTTTACGAGCAGACATGGCACTCCTGTCGGGGGGCCTTGCAGGACCTGCCGCCTTGACGCCCCAGCGTCGATCGGGGGTGATCTGATCCGGGACATCTCCCTCGCAAGTGGAGGAGATAGCCATGATGCCGCGCGAGCGCTCCAAATGGTCGCAACAAGGAGTAACGGTCATACGTCAATGGGGATTGTGATCTGTGGTGTTGTGGATCACAGCAACCAAAAGCGCACCCGCGGGGTGGGGTGGGCGCCCCCTCGGCTCCCGCGTTCCTCGGCTACGCTGCGCAGTGACGGGACGTGCGGCGCCCCCGCCGGGCGCCGCCGGTGGTTGCCAGCGATCGGCGGGACGCGAGGGCGAGCCGGACGGCGGAGGGCCGTCCCAGCCGGTGTCCCCGGCCGATTGACCCCGGGGCGCGGAGGTGGACCTGGCCGGTTCCGCCGTGCGCTTCCGGCGGCCGAGTGCAGATGGGGCGGTGGACGCCAGGGTGAGCGAGGCGGCAGACCTTCTTCGACACACCGCCCCCGCAGGTCGCGTGCGGGGGCGTCATGGCTGGGGAGCGGGCCGTGACCTGGGACGGCGGGCGGCCGGGCGGCGCCGGGCCCGGCAAGCGGGTGTCGGAGGGGGCCCGGCGGGCGCGCCGTCCTTCCCGCGCGGTGACCGGCGGGCGGGATGGTGAGCGGCGAGCGCTTCGCCTCCCCGGCACGGCGGCGGCGCGGGCAGGGCAGGCGCCGGCTCAGCGTCGATGAGCGGCGCGATGAGCTGATCGAGGCGGCGTTGCAGCTGTTCAGCACCCGGCCGCCCGATGAGGTCTCCATCGACGACGTGGCGGTGGCGGCGGGCGCTTCGCGGGCGCTGGTCTACCACTACTTCGGCGGCAAGCACGAGCTGTATGTGGCGGCGTTGCGCAGCGCCGCCAACCGCTTGTCGGTGCTGCTGGAGCCGCCCACCGAGGGCAAGCCGCTGGAGCGGCTGCGGGTGTCGCTGAGCCGCTACTTCGACTTCGTGGAAAGCCACGCCTCCGGCTACGGCGCGCTGCTGCGCGGCGGTCCGGCGGACCGTTCCGGCGAGGTGGGGGAGATCGTCAACGGCATCCGCAGCCTGCTGCTGGACCGCATCCTGCACGCCTTGGGCGCATCCGGGCCGAACCCGGTGCTGCGCATCACGTTGCGCTCGTGGATGGCGTGCGTGGAGACGGCGGCCATGGACTGGCTGGAACAGCGCGACCTGGATCGCCGGAAGCTGGAGCGGCTCCTGGTCGACCAGATCGTGATGCTGCTGAACGTGGCGGGCCGCCACGACCCCCAGATCGCCGCCATGCTCGACCGTCTCACCCAAGAGGAGCGGGGCAAGCCCGAAGAGTGATTTTTCTCACTCTGTGATTGCGCCGGCGGGATGCCCGGCTCCGCTCCCACCGGCCCGCGCGTCGCCCTTGCCTGCGGGGAGCCGTTCCGACGGCGGAAATCAGCGCGTTGAAGAGGGCCTGCGAACCCCGCCTCGGCAAGGCCCCGGAACCGTCCCGTTCTTGCGAGATGGAAGTCCTGATACGAGAATTCCCGCCCGTGCCCGTGGCTCGATGCGTACGGGCACGGGCGGGGACTCGCCGACCACATAGGGTCGTGCGTTCTGCCAAGCCCCGGCCATGCGTCCGGGACCTGGGTTTTTCGTCCGGGAGGCCGCTGACGGCTCCCGTCCCTGAGGGGACTCCCCCGGCCGGGGCGGACGACGGACGACCCCGCCCGCTGCGGGCGGAGGGCCCGCCGGGAAAGCGACTCCCCGCCGGGTTCACCCGGCAGCCCCCTGGCGGGTGCTGCTGGGCGCCCATCTGAGACGACGGTGTTCAGCGGCCTCCTAGCCGCCCCCCAACACGGTGCCCGTGCGGGCACCCGGTGTGTTCGGCAGTGCGTTCCGCCCTCCGGTGAGGGCGGGACGCTACTCCGAGCGCTGCTGCGGGATGCCCGCCAGCAGCGCGCGGACCTCGGCCTCCCGATACCGCCGGTGACCCCCCAGCGTGCGGATGGAGGTCAGCTTGCCCGCCTTCGCCCAGCGGGTGACGGTCTTGGGGTCGACTCGGAACATCGTCGCCACCTCTGCCGGCGTCAGCAGGGGCTCGGCCTCTGGCGTTCGTGCTGACATGTTGTGCGGCCTCTCCTCCGTGGACCGATACGATCCTGCGATCCGATACTGATCACGCGGTCACCGATGTCCTCTATGGCCCGAAAGAGCCACTATGACATCACAAGGTGTAACCCTGCCACCACAGAGCGCCACAATCAAGTCCCTGGCGACAACTGTGTGTTCGTGGTGACTGCATCACGCTGCGTGATTCTAGCGACACGTATGGTCGCATCGCCCGCGGATTTAGGAATTTTGGTCAGTTCGCGGATTCGAGCGCCCGCACCGGCCGCCAGCGGGCCCCCAGCCGCTGGTACATCGCCACCGCCAGCTCCGGCTCGCCCCGCTCCAGCGCGGCCAGCGCCACCGCCATCTCGTGCACCGACTCATCGGCCCGCAGCCGCCGGTCGTCGATCAGGTGCACCAGCCCGCCGTAGTCCAGCTCCACCAGCGCGGCCGCATGGAAGGCGGCCAGGTGCCGGGCGACGGCCTCCAGCTCGGCCGGCTCCGGCCCGCCCTCGGGACCGGTGGCGATCAGCCGCTGCGCCCGCTCCAGCCGGCGCCGCGCCTCGCGCATGGAGGTCACGTAGATCAGCGTGCGCATCGACGAGCCCGCGGCCGGGCGGTCCCGTCCGGCGCCCCCGGCGTCGGCGGCCCAGGCCCCGGCGGGTCCACGCAGCCCCACAGGATCCTCAAAGCGGGCCGGGAAGGTTCCCTCTCCCGGATGCCCCTCGGCGCCGCTGTGCCGCCCGTTCAGCCCGTTGGGGGCGCCGTTGCCTCCACCGGGATCCCGATCGCCGAGGAGCAGGCAGCGCTCCGCCGGGTCGAACGGCACGAACCACGACAGCGGCACGTGCCAGGTGCTCGACAGGATGTGCGGCCGCAGCGAGTGCCCGCTCGCCTTCCACCGCTCGAACTCCCCCGTGATCCGCTCCGCCTGCCCCTCCGGGACGAACGCGGCCGACACCCCCGGCGGCAGCCCGGCGCGGAAGCGGGCGAAGGCCAGCCAGGAGCGCAGCCGGGTCTCCCAGGGGCAGATGTAGGTGATCCCCCCGGCCCGGCGCACATAGGCGTGCCTGCTTTCGGAATCCGGCGCCACCACCGGCGGCACGGACACCAACCGCCGCACGGCCTCACCGTGCTCGGCCGCCAGCGCCTGCGCCCGCCGGGGGCGCCGGCCCGACTCGGCATAAGCGGCCCACAGCGACCGCAGCGGCTCGGGGAAGGCGGTCACGGGCTCATAGACCCGGAGGTAGGCGGCGTAGGGCAACACTTCCGCATCGTGTCACGCCGTCCCCGCCGAAATCCCCGCGTTGCGGAGCAACGGCGGCGTGATGTCACCGACGGCCGGCCGCGGAAAACCCCACTTGGGAACATCTCCGGCATCCGTGCGGCGAGCTCGGGCGCGGCCCTCCCCAGCCGCCCTCCGCCGCCCTAGGCTGATCCCGAGGCAGAAAGGAGTCACTACCGTGACCAATGTCTTCGGGGCGCCCCACAAGGGCACCGGATCCCCCCACGAGCAGGTCGTCTTCTGCCAGGACGAGGCCAGCGGCCTGCGCGCCATCATCGCGATCTACTCCACCGCGCTCGGCCCCGCGCTGGGCGGCACCCGCTTCTACCCGTACGCCTCCGAGGACGAGGCGCTCGCCGACGTGCTCAACCTGTCCAAGGCCATGGCCTACAAGAACGCCCTGGCCGGGCTGGACCACGGCGGCGGCAAGGCGGTCATCATCGGCGACCCGGCCACCGACAAGTCCGAGGCGCTGCTGCGCGCCTACGGCCGGTTCGTGCAGTCGCTGGGCGGCCGCTACTACACCGCCTGCGACGTCGGCACCTACAGCGAGGACATGGACGTGGTCGCCCGCGAGAGCCGCTACGTCACCGGGCGCACCGTCGCCAACGGCGGGGCCGGGGATTCTTCCGTGCTGACCGCCTTCGGGGTCTTCCAGGGCATGCGGGCGGCGGCCGAGGCGACCTGGGGCAGCCCCACCCTGCGCGGCCGGCGGGTCGGCATCGAAGGCGTGGGCAAGGTCGGCCGCCGCCTGGTGGAGCACCTGCGCGAGGACGGCGCCGAAGTGGTCATCTGCGACGTCGACCCGGCCGCGATCGACCGGGTGCGCGGCCGCTGGCCCGAGGTCGAGGTCGTCGCCGACCGCGACGCCCTCATCCGGGCCGACCTGGACGTCTACTCGCCGTGCGCGCTGGGCGGCGCGCTGAGCGACGAGACCGTGCCCCTGCTGCGCGCCAAGGTGGTGTGCGGCGCCGCCAACAACCAGCTCGCCCATCCGGGGGTGGAAAAGCGCCTGGCCGACCGCGGCATCCTCTACGCCCCCGACTACGTGGTCAACGCCGGGGGCGTGATCCAGGTCGCCGACGAGATCACCGGCTTCGACTTCGAGCGCGCCAAGGCCAAGGCGGCGCAGATCTTCGACACCACCAAGCGGATCTTCGCGCTGGCCGCCGAGGAGGGGGTGCCGCCGGCGGTGGCGGCCGACCGGCTGGCCGAGCGCCGCATGACCGCCATCGGCCGCCTGCGCGGCATCTGGCTGGGCGGCTGAAGGCACGGCCGCCGCGGGCGCCTGCGGGCAAGGCCCGTATGCGATCCGTGTACAAGGCGCAATTGCGCGTCGTGCACGGCTCGCCTGCGGCCTGTGCGCGCTCCGCATGCGCCCGCGGCGGCCGAAGCGCCGGGACCTCGGTGGGTGCGGTTGCGACCACTGGTTACACTGGAGGCCGCCGAGCGAGCGTGCCACCGTACAGACCACGTACCGAGCTGGGCGCAAAACGGGTACGGTTGTATCCGTAGTAGCTGACGTAAGAGTGAGGTTGCGTCAGCGCGTGTGGCGTACGCGAGCGTAGATGGGACATAAGGTCCTGACCATCGAGGGGGTCGAGCCATGGGGCGCGGCCGAGCCAAGGCCAAGCAGGTAAAGGTTGCCCGTCGGTTGAAGTACAACACCGGCGGCACGGATCTCGACCGCCTGAAGGAGGAGCTGGGAGTCTCTTCGCCGAGCCGCGACCCCTATGAAGACTCCTACGAGGACCTCGCCAAGAAATACGCCGACTACGCCGACGACGATGACGACGGCGAGGACGACAAGTCGGGGCGCTGAGCCGCCGGTCGCATGACTTCCCGCCGCTGCTCCGCCGTCAGAGCGGGGCAGCGGCGTTTGTCACATAGAGGTCCGGCTCACATCCTTCAGACGGCCATGACCCGGGGGCTTCCCGGGGACGCCCGTCACGGGCTCTGCAGTGCCCGCCGCACACCGGGCTCCTGAGGACCCAGGAACCGCGGCTGCCGTCCGGTGGCGATATCGACGACCGCCTTGAGGGACGCCAGCGTCTCGCGAAAGTAGCCATAGCAGGTCGGGAGCGCGGCGGTGGCCATGCTGTCGTGGCCCACCCCGGTGGCCTCCAGGCCCGCCGCCCGGCACAGCGCCACGGCGCGCGGCAGGTGGAACGTCTGGGTGACGACGATCGCCCGCTCCACCCCGAAGATCCGCTTGGCCCGGACGCAGGAGTCCCAGGTGTCGAAGCCCGCGTAGTCGCGGACCACCTTGTGCCCGGGGATCCCCTTGGCCGTGAGGTAGTTCCACATCACGGTGGGCTCGTCATAGCCTTCCCGGCTGTTGTCCCCGGTCACCAGGATCGCCCGGACCTTGCCCGCCCGGTACAGCTCGGCCGCCGCATCCAGCCGGCCCGCCAGGAAGGGCGACGGCGCATCCCCCCAGGCCGCCGCCCCCAGCACCAGCGCCACCGGCGCCGCCTCCACCGTCGTCACCGACGCCCGGTGCGGCGCCGTGCCGGCATAGAACCACCCGGTGGGCAGCAGCGCCGCATAACCCGCCAGCGCCAGGGCCACGGCACCCGGACCGGCCAGCCGCCGTGCCCGCACGGCCGCCCATACCCGTCGCACGATGGTCACGATCACTGGGACGACTCCCCGCCCGCCCGGGTTCTGACCTTTTGCGGCCGCCGCCGGCGCCCGCCTCGTCCCGGCCTCGGGACGGCCCAAGATTCACGTGCCGGAAGACGGGACGCGGCGCGGAGCCGGGCGGGTCAGACCAGGTGAACGGCGCCGGTGCCGGTGGTGATCTCGCCCAGCACCCAGGCGGGCACGCCCCGCTCCTGCAGCAGGCGCAACGCCGCGTCGGCGGCGTCCGGGGCGACCACGGCGACCATGCCGACGCCCAGGTTGAAGGTCTTGTCCATCTCCGGCTGCGGGATCTTGCCGTGCTCCTGCAGCACCGTGAAGATCGGCGGCGGCGTCCAGGACGAGCGCCGCAGATGGGCGTCCACCCCGCCCGGCAGCGAACGGGCCAGATTGGCGGCCAGCCCGCCCCCGGTGATGTGGGCGAACGCGCGGACGCCGCCCGCGCGGGCCAGCGCCAGGCAGTCCCGGGCGTAGATGCGGGTGGGCGTCAGCAGCTCCTCGCCCAGCGGGCGTCCCAGCTCGGCCACTTCGCCGTCCAGCTCCAGGCCGCTGATCCGCAGCACGTGACGGACCAGCGAATACCCGTTGGAGTGGATGCCGGAGGAGGCCATCGCCAGCACCGCGTCCCCGGGCCGCACCCGGTCGGGGCCGAGCATCTCGTCGGCCTCCACCACCCCGGTGGCCGCCCCCGCCAGGTCGAACTCGTCCGGCTCCAGCAGCCCGGGATGCTCGGCGGTCTCCCCGCCCACCAGGGCGCACCCGGCCAGCGCGCAGCCCTCGGCGATCCCGGAGACGATCGTGGCGATCCGCTCCGGCACCACCTTGCCGCAGGCGATGTAGTCGGTCATGAACAGCGGCTCGGCCCCGCACACCGCCAGGTCGTCCACCACCATGGCGACCAGGTCGCGTCCGATGGTGTCGTAGACGCCCAGCCGGCGGGCCAGGTCCACCTTGGTGCCGACCCCGTCGGTGGAGGTCGCCAGCAGCGGACGCCGGTACCGCAGCAGCGCCGAGGCGTCGAACAGCCCGGCGAACCCGCTGGCGTCCTCGACGACCTCCGGGCGGCGCGCCTTGGCCAGGCTCGCCTTCATCAGCTCCACGGCGCGCTCGCCGGCCGCGATGTCGACCCCGGCGGCCTCGTAGCTGACCGGCCGCTGGGCCGCGGTCATTTGCCCGCCCCCTCGAGGAGGTACTTGCCGCGGGCGTCCTCCTCGACCGGGATCGGGTACTCGCCGTCGAAACAGGCCCGGCACAACCGCCGCGCGGGCAGGCGGGTGGCGGAGATCAACGCCTCCAGCGAGATGAAGCCGAGGGAGTCGGCGCCCAGCGAGGCGCGGATCTCCTCCACGTTCAGGCTCCCGGCGATCAGCTCGGCGCGGGTGGCGAAGTCGATGCCGTAAAAGCACGGCCAGGCCACCGGCGGGCTGGAGATCCGCACGTGCACCTCGGCGGCGCCGGCCTCGCGCAGCATGGACACGATCGCCCGCTGGGTGTTGCCGCGCACGATCGANTCGTCCACCACCACCAACCGCTTGCCGGCGATCGCCTCGCGCAGCGGGTTCAGCTTCAACCGGATGCCGCGCTGGCGGATGGTCTGGGACGGCTGGATGAACGTCCGGCCGACATAGGAGTTCTTCACCAGCCCCTGGCCGTAGGGGATGCCGGAGGCCTCGGCGTACCCGATCGCCGCCGGGGTGCCCGACTCGGGGGTGGGGATCACCAGGTCGGCGTCGGCCGGGTGCTCGCGGGCCAGCAGCCGGCCCACCTCCACCCGGGTGGAGTGCACGTTGCGGCCGGCGATGGTGGTGTCGGGACGAGCCAGGTACACGTACTCGAACAGGCAGCCCTTGGGGTCGGCCTCGGCGAAGCGCTGCGAGCGCAGCCCGCCTTCGTCGATGGCCAGCAGCTCACCGGGCTCGATCTCCCGGACGAACTGGGCGCCCACGATGTCCAGCGCCGCGGTCTCCGAGGCCACCGCCCAGCCCTGGCGGATCTGGCCGCCGTGCCCGGCGTGCCCGGCCACCGGCAGCCGGCCCAGCACCAGCGGCCGGATGCCCTGCGGGTCGCGCGCCGCATACAGAGTGCGCTCGTCCATGAAGACCAGCGAGTAGGCGCCGCGCACCGTCGGCAGCACCTGCAGCGCCGCCTCGAACGTGCCGGTGCCCGGCCCGCCCCGGGAGGCCAGCAGCGCGGTGAGGACCTCGGTGTCGGAGGTGCCGGCCAACTCCCCCGGGTCCAGCTTCGCGGCCAGCTCCGGAGTGTTGATCAGGTTGCCGTTGTGGGTGAGGGCCAGGCTGCCGTCGCTGGAGGACCGGAACGTCGGCTGGGCGTTCTCCCAGGTCGGCGAGCCGGTCGTGGAGTAGCGGCAGTGCCCGACCGAAACGTGCCCGCGCAGGGTGTTCAGCACCGACTCGTCGAAGACCTGCGCCACCAGGCCCATGTCCTTGAACACCACGATGCGGGCCCCGTCGCTGACCGCGATGCCGGCCGACTCCTGCCCCCGATGCTGCAGGGCGTACAGGCCGTAGTAGGTGAGCTTGCTCACCTCCGCCCGGGTCGCCTCGTCCGCGGGGACCCACACGCCGAAGACCCCGCAGGCGTCCTGCGGGCCGCGGTCGTGGGGGTCCAGGTCGTGGCTCAGTCGTCCGTCACCTTGAGTCACGCGGCCAGTCTAGATGCCCGATTCGGCTGCTCTGTCGCCGAGGCGGCCGGCGAAGCGGCGGCGGCCCCGCCGCGCGGCGGCCGTTGTTTGCCCACCCTGGGCGTGACCTTTACCTGCGTGCGCGGCGCGCATGGCCGGGGGGCGGGAAGCTGGGATACGACGTGTGTCCGCCCACGTCGCGGCTCCTGGAGGTTCCCGCCATGACCGTCCCCGGCTACCAGCGCTCCCAGGCCCCCGCCCGGCAGAGCCGCGACGGCATGGCCATGACCTCGCTCGTCCTCGGCCTGGTGGGGCTGCCGGCGCTGCTGCTGTGCGGCAGCGGCCTGGTGATGGCGATGGCCGGGCTGGTGCTGGGCATCGTGGCGGCCCACCGCGGCGGCACCCGCGGGCTCGCCGTCGCGGGCATCGCCGTGTGCCTGGTCACCTTGCTGGTGGGGGCGCTGGGGCTGTACTGGATGCTCACCAAGGCCGCCCGCTGCGCCGACGTGGACCGCTACCCCACCGAGCTGGACCGGCAGCGCTGCATCGAGCAGGAGTTCCCCTTCGCCCGCTCCCAGTCGTCCCTAGAGGGCCGCTGAGCCCGCCGGCCTCACGGCGCGAGCACCGGCAGCAGCGCCGACAGGTCCGAACGGGGGCCGCTGGCGTGCACCCGCCCCGCCGCGACCGCCTCCTGCCAGCCCAGCCGTCCTGTGGCCAGGCACACCCAGGTGACGGCGTCCATCTCCACCACGTTGGGCGGCGTCCCACGAGTGTGCCGAGGGCCCGCCACGCACTGCACGGCGGCGTACGGTGGGACCCGGACCTCCACCGACCGGCCGGGGGCGGCCGCCNCCAGCCGGTCCAGGAGGGCGCGCACGGCGCCCCGCAGCACGGGCCGGGCGGGCTCCAGGCCGGCGTCCAAGGCGCCCAGCACCGCCTCCGGGCAGGCCAGGCGCAGCGCCGCGGGATCGTCCGGGCCCTCATACGGGGGGCGGCCGAGCGCGGCGAGCTGTTCGTTCAGCACGGCGCGGCTGAGAGGTGATCGGGACATCGACATCGACGTTACCGGCAGTACGTTCGATGCTCTGCGTCCCCGGCCGCGGGTCAGGCGGTAAAAAGGGACGGGTCGCTGGCATGGGGGAGCCAGCCGAAGCAGGGGCATGCGGGGCAGTCGCCCACATGGCGGAGAGTTATGCACGGAGGTCTACCGATGCCTCAGGCCCGGCCGCTGGACCCCAACGATCCCGAACGGATCGGCGGCCACCGCCTCCTCGGCCGGATCGGGCAGGGCGCGCAGGGCGTGGTCTTCCTGGGCCGCGGGCCGGGCGGCGGGCGGCTGGCGGTGAAACTCCTGCACGCCAGGCTCGGCGGTGACCCGTTGGCGCATGCCCGGCTGCTGCGCGAGCTGGAGGCGCTCACGCGGATCGACACCTGCTGCACCGCGGCCGTGCGGCAGGTCGGCATCGCCGACGAGAGGCCCTACCTGGTCGGCGAGTACGTGGCCGGGCCTTCGCTGCAGGAACTGGTCGCCGCCGAGGGGCCGCGCGGCCGGGGCATGCTGGAACGGCTGGCGGTCGGCACGGCCGCCGCGCTGGCCGCCGTGCACCGGGCCGGGCTGGTGCACCTGGCCTTCAAACCCGCCGACGTGCTGCTGGGCGCCGACGGCCCCCGGGTGACCGACTACGGCATCGTGCGGGCGCTGCGGGCGGGCGGCCTGACCCCGCCCCCCGGCACCCCCGCCTACCTGGCGCCCGAGCAGCTGGACGGCGCGGAGGCCGGACCGGCCGCGGACGTGTTCGCCTGGGGCGCGGTCATGCTGTTCGCCGCCTGCGGCCGGGCGCCGTTCGGCGAGGGCCCGGCGCCGGAGGTGATGCGGCGGATCCTGCACGAGGAACCGCCCCTGGAGGAGCTGCCGCCGTCGCTGCGCGGCATCGTGGCCGGGGCGCTGGCCAAGGACCCCGCCGCCCGTCCCACCGCCCGGCAGGTGCTCGACTGGCTGCTGGGCCAGGAGAGCATGGTGGCCGGCATGCCCCAGCCCATGATCGCCGAGGCCCGGGAGCTGGCCGCCGAACGCCCGCCGCGTCCGGGGCCGGTGGTGGCCGCCGCCGAGCCGTGGCCGCAGAACCCGGTGCCGGGCTTCGATGATCCGGTGGAGGCCCCCACGCAGATCGTGACGCCGTCCGGCGAAGCGCCCGCCCCGCGTTCCGCGCAGGCGGAGACCGCCGTCTACCCGCAGCTCGGCGCCTTCGGGGAGCGGACGGCGACCGCGCAGCAGTCCGCCCCGCCCTGGCCGGAGGAGGCCTGGCAGACCCCGGCACCGGCGCAGATGAGCCGGCCCGAGCCGCCGCCGGCCAGGTCGCCGAGCCGGGCCAACCGGCCGCTGGGCGTGCTGGTGTCGCTGGCGGTGGGGGTGCTGGCCGGGGCCGCGATCATCGTGCTGGTGCTGTGGCCGCAGCTGCGCGACTCCTCCGGCAAGACCGGCGGCTCGGCGGGGGCTAGCCGCCCGGCCGCCGACAACCGCCCGGTCACCAGCGTCCCGGAGGCCTTCGAGGGCACCTGGCAGGGCACGGCGATCAACCAGCGGCGCAACGCGACCTTCCCCATCCGGGTGACCTTCCGCGGCGGGGAGACCACGGCGCGGGCGGTCTACCCGCGCAACTGCGTCTGCACGCTGACCCTGACCCGCGGCACCGGCGTCCGCCTGGAGATGTCGCTGCGGCCCAACCCCGGCTGCAAGACGGTCACGCCGGGGGAGGTGGTGGTGACGCGCAAGCCGGGCGGCGGGCTGGACTACGCCTGGGCCAAGCCCGGCACGTCGCTGAGCTACCGGGCCGACCTGACCAGGCAGTGACCGCACGGCCCACTGGGCATGTCAGGATTCGGCGCCGAAAATGCGCTTGCATCCACTACGGTTACCTTCTGTCACTCGTGCCTCTCTTCGGGCCGCGATAGGCGGCCTCCCCCCTCCCGAAGGAGTTCTCTGTGCGAGTCACCGGGCCGAAGGTGCTGCTCATCACCACACTTGCCACCGGTGTCGCAGTCGCGACGGCGGTGCCGCTGCTGGCCAAGCCGGAGCCGGTGCTGGTGCAGGTCGCCGCGAACGGCACGCCCGTCCCGGGCCAGTACATCGTGACGCTGAAGCCGGGCGCCTCCACCGCCGCCGAGGCCGGCCGGATCCGCGCCACCGGGGTGCGGCGCTTCGACGGGGTGCTCAACGGCTTTTCCGCCAAGCTCACCGCCGAGCAGCTCGACAAGCTGCGGCGCAGCGACAAGGTCGCCGCCATCGAGCAGGACCAGATCGTCAGGATCGGCGCGGTGCAGCGCGCCCCGCTGCCGTGGGGCCTGGACCGCATCGACCAGCGCGTCCCCAAGCTCTCCAAGAGCTACACCTACAAATCCACCGGCAAGGGCGTGCGCGTCTACGTCATCGACACCGGCATCAAGATCAAGCACAAGCAGTTCGGCAAGCGGGCGCGCAGCGTGTGGGCCGCCCCCCGCTTCAAGGGCAACCACCGCGACCAGAACGGGCACGGCACCCACGTGGCGGGCATCATCGGCGCCAAGCACTACGGCGTGGCCAAGGGCGTGCAGCTGCGTTCGCTGCGGGTGCTGGACCGCTACGGCCAGGGCATGATGTCGGACGTCATCGCCGCGGTGAAGTGGCTGCGCAAGAACGCCCAAAAGCCCGCGGTGGCGAACCTGTCGCTGGTCGGCAGCCGCTCCAAGGCGGCCAACGACGCGGTCGCCGCGCTGGCCCGCTCGGGCGTGCCCGTGATCGTCGCGGCGGGCAACGGCGACGGCGCCAGCCGCGGATACGACGCCTGCCGCTTCTCCCCGTCCGGCGCCCCCAACGTCATCGCGGTGGGTGCGATCGCCCCCGGCGACAAGCGGACCCCCTGGTCCAACTTCGGCAAGTGCGTGGACCTGCACGCCCCCGGCCAGGGCATCCGCTCCACCTGGCGCAACGGCTCCAGCAAGGTGCTGGACGGCACGTCCATGGCGGCCCCGTTCGCGGCCGGCACCGCGGCGCTCTACCTGTCCCGCCACCCCCGCGCCAAGTCCGCCACGGTGTACAAGTGGCTGATCAACAACGCCAGCAAGGGCCGGGTCACCGGCCTGCCCGCCGGCAAGGGCACTCCCAACCGCCTGCTGTACAAAGGCCGTCTGTGAGCCCTCGCACGCGGACCGGTTCGGCTTTTGTGATTGAACGGATGTTCCGGGAGCGCCGTATAGGGACCATAGCCACCTCCGATGCACAAGGGGTTTAATCTTGGCGAAGCGCATGACGGCGCATTGCGGTCCGCGAGCCTTTCGGCGTGCGGCGAGCGGCCCGTGCGCCGTCGGCCGAATCCCGTGGCGCCCTCCTGCGCCCGGGAACCGGGGACCCACCTAGACCTGGGGTGAACTCACGGCCCTATCCAGGCCGCGACAGGGCCGAGCTCCCGGTCCGAACCCGTCAGCTAACCCGGTAGGCGATGAGGAGAGGAGAGGACGTGGAGACCCCTGACTCCACTCGTGGTGCTCGCGGGGTGCGCGGCGGGCTGCGCCGCGCGGCTCTGGCTCTCGCCGCGGCCGCCGGGGCGCTGGTGCTGACCTCCGCGACGGCGACGTCTCCGGCGGCGGCCGAACCGGGCAACGAGCAGAAGATCGCTGAGCTGACTCAGCAGATCAAGAACCTGGAGAAGGAGTACGGGGGCAATCTCGAGCAACTGCGCGACACCCGGCTGCAGGCCAAGAAAGCGCTGCTGAAGGTCAAACTGCTGCGCAGAGACCTGGAGACCGCCCGCGACGTGGTCGCCCAGCTGGCCGCCTCCCGCTACATGAGCAACGGCCTGGACCCGACCGTGCAGGTCCTGGCCAGCGACGACCCCAACCGGGTGCTCAGCAACGCATCCTTGGCCCACCACCTGTCGGTGACCCAGGCGGCCAAGGTCACCGAGATCAACACCCTGCTGGCCCAGCAGGAGCGGGCCCGCCGGGACGCCGAGAAGAAGATCAAGATCCTCGAGAAGGAAATCGCCGACATCGCCAAGGAACGCGAGCGGGTCCGCCAGCTGCTGCGCCGCTACAAGCCGGAATCCCCGATGGTCGGCACCGGCGGCATGACCCCCCGCATGATCAAGGTCCGGGACGAGATCGAAGAGAAGTTCGGCCCGTTCCCGGTGATCGGCTGCACCCGCCCCGGCGACCCGCTGGACCACGGCTCCGGCCGTGCCTGCGACTTCATGGAGAGCACCGCCGGGCAGATGCCCTCTCCCTCCCGCCTGGCCCACGGCGACGCGGTGGCCGCCTACGCCATCAGGAACGCCACCCGCCTGGGCATCAAGTACATCATCTGGAAGCAGCGCATCTGGGACGTCCGCAGCAGCGGCGGCTGGAAGATGATGTCCGACCGCGGCAGCATCACCCAGAACCACTACGACCACGTGCACATCTCGGTCTTCT